>OGJC01000123.1_pt1 | contig 98426 bp, 101 predicted proteins | sample 1571941 | NCBI WGS metagenome assembly OGJC01 (sample SAMEA2582100, study PRJEB24529) | metagenome | biome: Human gut stool | place: China | collected 2011 | reverse complement strand
CATAGCCATCAATAAGAAACTTATTAGTATTTTTTTCATATCTTCCCACCTCGTTTTATCGAAACATACGATTTTTAAGCCCCGGTCTATAAAAGCAAATAATTAAATAGATTCCTACTTACTAATGAGTAGATAAAATCGGGTTATTTTTGAATCATGATCATTATAAGGTATTCTTCTCAAAGTAACTTTACTTTTATTTTAATGCAACTTTATGAAAAAGAATACGTCCATTAAAATTGAAATCATATACTCCTAATATGAAATATAGATTATTTTCATCAGGAACTAATAATGAATATTCAGAGTATTCATAACCAATTGTATTGTATTTCTGATTTCTATTTAACACCATCATGCCCTGGGTACCCTCAATTCGCTCTGATGTACTTTCAGGTTCTTTGTAATATAGATTATCACTGCCATATTTGTCTATCTTATCTTGAATTGTTGATTCTTCAACATTAAATAGTCGTACTAGATCATCATTAGTTAATAATTCACCTGTATGAAGATCAATATGAAATGCCATGTAGTAGACTACACCAGTAGAAAACGGTATAAAGTCGCCACTCTTTTTGATAATTGTTAAAATGTCATCAGTTATTATCCATTTCCACTCGCAAAATAAAGATGCTGGCTCGTCATACAATTCAGTAAAATATTCATTCAAAGACTTAGCAGCTTCACTATCTATATTTAAGATAAGATGTTCATCCTTTGGATCTGGCATATAAAATATTGCCATCCATTGCAGTAAATCATTTTTATCAAAATCTGTAAATGGATAATCGTAATCTGCTAATTTTTTATAATCATCACTAAAAGCTTTATCTTTGATTTCATCTATATAAACGTATTCTTTTGTTTCATCAATTTTCTTAACATACTTAGTTTCTTCCGGCTTCTCCTGTTCCACAGGCTTTTCAGGCTGTTCAACAACCGGTGGTTCTTCTGGCTTCTCTTCCTCCGGCGGTGTTTGCACACATCCCGCTATCATTGCCATCAATAAAAAACTTATTAGTATTTTTTTCATGTCTTTCCACCTCGTCTTTCCACTCATTAAAATCAATTCTATGATTTAATTTAATTTGATTTTCTGAAATACGATATTACCTGACATGGCTTTAGAATAATATCCGATGATATAATATAAATCATTATTATCTACTATAAGTAGTGATTTATCACTGTATTCTGCCGTATATTCTTTCCCTTGTAGAAAAGGTTGGTTTACGATGAAAGAATCTTCATCATCAGGAAGCTTGGTTTCTGATATATATTCATTCACAATATTTTGAACATCACTACTTGTTAATCCATATACTGACAACAGATCATCATTGGACATTAATTCACCTGATTTCAAATCAATATAATATGCTTCCAAGAAAATATACAGCGAAAGAGGCGCGCGTGAACCATATTTATTTACAACCGTAATCATGTCATTATTTATGAACCATTTAAACTCATATATAAAATTTATAGGTTTTTTATACCCTACATCAAATTCTTCATTTATCGCAGAAACACTTTCGGTGTTTATATTTACAATTAGTTTCTCTTTTTTAGGTGCATCATCAAATGGAAGGGTTAGCCAATCAAGAAAATCATAATAATTCATCTGATTTAATACGGGATTTAATTCCAAATCATTTTTTGTAGCAACTTCCTGTTCCTTGATATACACCCAATCCTGTGATTCGTCAATTTTCTTTACATACTTAATTTCTTCCGGCTTTTCCTGATCCACAGGTTTTTCAGGCTGTTCAACAACCGGCGGTTCTTCTGGCTTATCTGTCTCTGATGGTGTTTGAACACAACCTGCTGTCATAGCCATCAATAAGAAACTTATTAGTATTTTTTTCATATCTTCCCACCTCGTTATTATAAGTATACGATATTTGCCGCAGGATTCCTATGTTATGCGCTGCTAAGAAAATAACATAAGAAATTAGTAAGAGAATAATGATGACATGGATATTCATTGCATTGGTAAAGTAATCGGCAAATTATAATAATAAAGAGCAAACAGATTTCCAATTTTAATCTGAATGCTCTTTTTGTTTTATTTCTTCTTCATATACTGCAGCTGGTACTTGGGTGAATTGAGATATTGTTCCGTATAATCGACAACCATGCCCTCAATCGTAAATGTAGTATTATTAATTTTTATGATGGGAGTCAGCGGGTCTAGGTCGAATTTCGCCGCGGTTTCCGTATCTGGCAGGATGGGAGTAGTCAGATGCATAGCGAAATCGATGGTATACCCGCATTTGCGGATATAATCAAACTTGCTGTTTTCAAGCCATTGTATTGAAAGGTCGGGGAAAATTTTTACTGGCATATATGATTCTTCAATCTGCAGCAGGATACCATCCCCATAACGGTGTCGGATAAAATGATAAACTTGGTCATTCGGTTCGATGCCTAAGATGCTGGCAAGGCAATTATCACAGCTGATAATGGAAAAGGCTGTGACCTTTGTGCTGGCAGCACGGCCGTGCGATTTCATTTCTTCATTGAATCCGCGGTATTCGACTGTCTTGTTAGTAAAAAAGCGCTCCTTGACAACTGTTCCATAACCAGGCTTTCTAGTCAGCAGATCCGCCTCGACAAGCCGATCGGTTGCTTTTCTGACCGTGACTCTTGATACATGATAAAGGTTCATGAGTTCTTGTTCCGTAGGAATGATTTCCCCGGCTTTATAATAATTGGTCTGAATCTTCTCCCGCAGGTCATGGTAAATTTTTTCATATAAAGGTATTTTATTTGTATGCATGATTTCACCTCGTACTCATGGTAGCTTAATTAAAGGTAAATTGCAAATAAATGTATTATAAATGATATGAAAATAATACATATAAAAAGAAAAATGATATGTTTATAATATAAATGATTAAAATGTATTGTGTAAACAATTACAATGTGTTATCATTTGCTCGAGGAGGATACTAAAATGATAGGAATCGCAATATGTACACATTCTGATTTTGCTCAGGGCTTATGCAATGCCGTAGAAATGATCGCCGGCCCGCAGGAGCAGCTGACAGCTTTGAATTTTATGGGAGATATCGGACTTGAAGAATATGGGGAACAGCTTAAAAAGGCTGCTGAAGGATTCAGTGACGGCTGTATCTTTGTTACTGATCTTGAGAATGCCACACCCTTTAACGCGGCACTGATGGCTATCGCCTATACCGATAATGTTATCTTATCAGGAGCTTCAATGCCATTGATGCTGGAGCTGGTTATCAAAAGAGCAGGCGAAGGGTACACACCGGAAAGTCTGGCCAGAGAAGTTCTTCAATCGCATTGCGATGCTGTTTCATTAAAAACCTCAAGGGAAGTATTTGGTAGTTAACCAAGGAAAGGAGAAAACTTATGATTTCATTGATTCGATGTGATGAAAGACTGATTCATGGTCAATGCATGCAGTTTATCGTCAGTGATTACTCAATCAAGCGGATACTTGTTGTTGATAATGCCACAGCAATGAATCCGGTATTGAAAACAATCTTCACGACGGCGGTACCAAAAGCACTGAAAGCAGATGTTTATACGGTAGATCAGGCAACTGAAGAAATTAAAGGGGCGATTACTGATTCAACTAATACACTGCTGCTGATGAAGAATCCGCGGACACTGGTTCAGCTGCGCAAGAATGTTTCTGACTTGCCAAATGAATTAAACATCGGACCGCAGATGGCAAGAGACGGTGTTAAATGTGTAGATTTCGCTACCCTGCATCAAGAAGATGTGGAAGCCTGCAAAGCATTAGCGGCTGACGGGGTACGAATTTACTTTAACTCAATCGGTGCCAGCGGCGCGGTTACTGAATGGTCATCAATCGCAAGTAAACTTTAAACTAAGATAAAACCATCTAGGAGGTAAAATATGACATTCGTTCAAGCATTACTTATCGGCTTACTCGGTTATTGTTCCGCTAAATGGGCAATTCCTCTGTGGGGCGACATGGGAGGCTGGTGGACATGCGGACGTCCGCTTGTTGCCGGTATGCTTATCGGTATTATTCTGGGAAATGTATCACAGGGAATTATTCTGGGCTGTGCAGTCAACGCGCTTTATTTAGGCAGTATCACGGTTGGCGGTGTAGCGGCTAACGATATCAACTTCGCGGCTTACATTGGTATACCGCTGGCCATGGTATCCGGAGCAACGGTAGAAGAAGCTTTAACACTGGCAGCTTTACTGGGTGCTTTAGGTGTATTCATGTGGAACTTTGTTAAGATTATCAATGTTTACTGGATTCGTGTTATGGAAAAACAAATCGCAGCTGATAATCTGGATAATGCGGCAAGAGTTCCGCTGTATGGCAATATCTTCTTGTTTATCTGCCGTTTCTTCCCAATTTTCTTAGCTTGTCTGTTGGGACCTGAAATCATGCAGGGGGTTATGAATGCAATTCCACCGCAGCTTTCCGCAATCATCGGTATCTTTGGCGGTATGCTGCCATTAATTGGTTTCGCAATCATTTTAAAGACATGTGTGAAGCAATATTATGAACTGCTCTACTTTGTATTTGGCTTCATCTTATTTACAAGCTTCCAAGTCAGCATCATTGCGATCTTCGTAGTTGCGTTAGTATTTGCATGTATCGACTTTAAATATGGTTCCGTAGGAGGTGCAGAATAATGGCAGAAACAAAAACGACCTTACTGGATAAGAAGGACGTCAAAAAAGTCTGGTTTAACTGGATGTGGCTGAATCTTTCAACACAAAACATGGAACGTATGCAGGCACCTGCATTAGTAAGAGCTTTATGGACAGTCAAGGATAAGCTTTATCCTGGCAAACGTGAAAAACAGAAGGATCTTATGGAAAGAAACATGGAATTCTTCAACACAGAGCCAATCTGGGGCGGCTGTATTATCGGTATTTCATTAGCCATTGAAGAAGAAAAAGCAATGAATGATGAAGTGCCTGACGAATTATCAAGCAGTATTAAAACAGCATTGATGGGACCAGCTGCCGGTTTATTTGATTCATTGTTCCAATCAACTCTGATTCCTATTTTATTGGCTATTGGTATCGGTATTTCTTCTGAGACTGGTTCGATTGTCGGCCCATTGCTTTACATTGCCTTATTCTGGCTGATTGTACCAACTGTCAGCTGGTTCCTTTTCTATAATGCCTATCGTTTAGGTCTTGATGGTGTTCAAACAATTCTGACCAGCGGGCTTAAAGATAAAGTAATCAGTGCTGCTAATATCGTTGGTTTGACCGTTATCGGTGCAGTTACCGCTTCTACCTGCAACATTAAAACAGGTTTAATGTATACACAGGGTGATTTGGTAATCAATGTGAATGATATTATCAATAATATACAGCCGAAGATTCTCGTTCTGATCATGGCTTTTGTTACTTATTATTTACTGGCTAAAAAACATGTCAGTGTTAATAAACTGATGATCCTTATGCTGATAATCTCGGTAATTGGATACTTTACAACAATTTTAGCATAAATGATAGGTCAGAATCACTCTGACCTTTCTTATTAAGAGAATCAAGGAGGTGTGTTATGGATAAACATGAGCTTTTGGAAAGTCTGAAGGGCGGTTTGATCGTATCCTGTCAGATTGAAAAGCATGCACCGTGCTGGCATGAGGACATGGTTGAATTAATGGTGCGTTCCGCAATCTGGGGCGGTGCCTGCGGCCTGCGTTTGAATGGCATTGATAATATTAAAAAAATCAGGGGGATTACTGAACTGCCAATCATCGGTTTAGTGAAGGTATTCAGCGATGAAACGGAAATCTTTATGACACCGACGATGAAAGAGGTGGCAGAGGTAATCGAAGCTGGTGCGGATATAGTGGCGGTTGACGGAACTGACCGCGTGATTCAGGGCCGCCGCGGTTATGATTTAATTCCGGAAATTAAAAAGACTTTCCCTGATACGGTTATTTTTGCGGATGTCCGTGATGAAGAAGACGCGCTTGCATCCCTTGCTTTAGGGGCGGATATTGTCGCGCCAACGTTCTATCGTTTTAAGAAAGACGCGAAATCATCGGATTTGGCCGATTGGGAAATGTTTGCGAAAATGTGTGCTTGTTGTAAGGATAAGGGTAAAGTTATGATGGAAGGCAAGGTCTGGACACCGGATGATGCAATCAGGGCATTTCATTACGGCGCTCATTCAGTGGTTATTGGCAGTGCCATTACTCGTCCGCATCTGATTATGAGAAGGTTTTATGATCATGTGAACGGCTATCCGGAAAAGCGCAGTTTATTTTACTAGGAGGGACTATGGAAAACAAATATAAAATTTTGTGGACGGATATGCACAGCAATATTCACCATGAAGGAATGAGTGAGCTTCCTAAATGGTATGCGCATGCCAAAAGCATGCTTGATTTCTGGCCGATTGCTTATTATCCGTATTATATGCGAAAGCTGCCTTCAGGAATGGGGGTAGAGGATATTCATGATTTGGATAAGGTAAAGGCTGACTGGGAGGAACTGAGAAGCTTTGTGAATAAGGCTAATGCTGAGGGCTGGCCGATGTTTATGGGTTATGAATGGCAGGGCAGCGGTCTTGACGGCGATCATAATGTATTCTTTAAAAATAATGAGAATGAGATTGCCTTCCCGCTTCGTTATCAGGAACTGTATGAATTATATAAGGATAAAGATGCGATTGCTATTCCGCATCATTTAGCTTATCAAAGCGGCAGCCGCGGTAAGAATTGGGATACGCATATTGAAGCCTTTTCACCATTTGCGGAGGTTTATTCTTCACATGGCTCCAGTGAAAATGATTATGGCAGCATACCGATGAACCGTCATGTGCATATGGGCCCAAGAGTTGGTGCCAACAGTGTTGAATCAGGGTATAAACGCGGTTATCATTTTGGCTTAATCGCTTCCGGTGACAATCACTCAGTACCGGCAGTCAGTGAATTTGGCAGTATGGCAATCTTAGCTGAAAATAGGACGAAGGATGCCATATGGGAGGCGATGCAGAAACGTCATGTCTATGGTGTCAGCAATGAACGTATTAAATTAAGAATGGATCTTGACGGAGCCATGATGGGAGACTGTACTTCCTTTAAAGAAGCTTCAGAGCTGAATCTGAATATTGAAGGCAGCAATGCGTTAGACCGTATTGAAGTCATTGTGGATAATGATGTGGCAGATATCATTAACTGCAATCATCGTTCATCTAAGCCTGAAGGCAAGGTTCACTTTAAGTTCAAGCTTGAATTTGGCTGGGGACCGGATCGCCGTGTTTTCCCGGATATCGCTTCAAGAAAGTGGCATGGCTGTCTGCATACCGAAGGCAGCATCTTAAGTGTGGAAAATGCCTGGAATACGATGGGACAGGCTATTCTGCATCAGGATGAGAATGATTTTGAATTTGAATTAACGACGTATAAGACAACGCAGACCGGTAAGTGGATGGGTTCAGCGGCGATTACGACCGAAGGCTTTATCTTTGAAATAGAAACAGCCGCGGATGAGGTATTAAAGCTAAATGTAGATGGTATTGATTATGAATTGCCGGTGCAGTCGCTATTAAATGATTCAATGCTGTTCAGTCTTGATGACGAAGCGAAGCGCTTGATTTATGACACTTATCAGGAGGAGAGCTTTTACCGCAATGATACATGGTGGCATAACACTTATAAATTTAAGGCGAATAAAGCGGCTGTAAAAGCTGATTTTATGTATCAGGGTACAACAGTTCTCGATCTTTCAGCGGCTCATCATGTCCGTATCAGAGTGCATCAGAAAAATGGCTGCATGGCTTGGAGCAGTCCGATTTTCAATAAGGAGTCATAATTATGAATCTCCTTTATATTCATACGCATGACAGCGGACGTTATTTCAGCCCTTATGGTTATTCGGTGCCGAGTGATCATCTGCTTGCTTTCGCAAAGGATGCGACAACGTTTACGAATGGTTACTGTGTCAATCCAACCTGCTCACCAAGCCGGGCAAGTATGCTGACTGGCATCTATCCGCATCAAAACGGCATGCTGGGATTAGCTCAGCGCGGTTTTGGCTTGAATGACACGGATCAGCACTTATGCAACTTCTTGAAACGCAATGGGTATCATACGGTGCTTAGCGGAATCCAGCATGAGGTGGATTTCTACACTAATGTGGAAGCGTCAAAAACTATCGGTTATCATGAGGTGTTGACGCATGATCCCTTTGTCTATCAGAAAGAGGATTACCACCTTTGGGATCAGGAAAACGCTCAGGCAGCTGCGGACTGGCTGAAGCATGCTGATCATGACCAGCCATTCTTCATGAGCTATGGTATGCATTCCACACATCGCCCATTCCCATTGGAAATCAGTGAAAGGGTGAATGAGAATTATGTGAAGCCTTGGCAGCCAATATTTAATAATGCCGAGAACCGCCATGATACAGCGCAATATCTCACCTCAGCTCAGCATGCCGACGAATGCTTTAAGATCGTAATCGACGCGTTGAAGGAAGCTGGCTGCTATGAGAATACCATTATTCTATTTACAACCGATCACGGTGTCGCTTATCCATTTAATAAATGCTATTTAAGCGATAAAGGAACTGGTGTTTCTTTAATTATGAGAGTTCCTGATTCCCTTGAGAAAGGGAATGTCTGCGACGCGCTGGTTTCACAGATTGATGTGTTCCCAACACTTTGTGATCTATTGAAGCTGGATCAGCCTGATTATTTGGAAGGCAAATCATTCAGCAACTGTTTCTATGGCTTACCCGCCGGTGATGAATATGTATACTCTGAAATCAATTTCCATACCTCTTATGAGCCATGCCGGGCAGTCAGAAGTGAGCGTTATAAATATATCCGCTACTATGACCGCACTCATTTGTTTGTTAATCCAAGCAATACGGACAGCAATAAGGTCAAGGATTTCTATATGGAAAATGGCTATGCCAGCTATCCTAAGGCAGAGGAAGCATTTTATGATCTGATTTATGATCCGGATGAAATGAATAATCTCATCGATCATGAAGAACTGCATGAAATCATTGATGAATTCAGAAACCAGCTTCATGACTTTCAGGTAAAGACGAACGATCCGTTATTAAATGGCCCGCTGCCGGTAAAACCGAGCTATAAGGTCAATAAACCTGACTGCATTGAAGCGTCCAGTAAAAATCCTGAAGATTATTTATCTGAAGGCAAATTCTATTAATCCAACTAGCAGCGTTCCTGACAAAGGGCGCTGTTTTTATAATACTTTGAGTTCAAAAAATGAACATGTACTTGACATCTCGCTCAGCCAGTGTAAAATAGACTTGTACAAAAAATGAACAGGAGTGATTTCATGGATAAAATTTATCAGCTTCTAAAATGTTTAAAGAAAAGTGATACATCGACACAGCGTGACATTGCGAAAGAAACAGGTTTCTCTTTAGGCATGGTCAACACCCTGTTGAAAAATATGGAGGAACAAGGTCTGATCACCATTCATGCGAAAAAGGGCCGGTTTGAATATGAGCTTACTGAAAGCGGCAATGAATGTCTGGAAAATATTCTGCGTGAAAGACAGATGGATAAGCTGCAGCTGACTGTGAAATCACAGGATTTGCATACAGCTGTCATTCTGGCTGCCGGTCAAAATAAGGATTTTAATATCCCTGTTGGTTTCTTAACCATTGAAGGTGTATCCCTGATTCAGCGTATCGTTGATATCCTGCTGGATCATTCAATCACTAAAATTATCATCGTTACCGGTTATCAAAAGGCAATGTATGAGGAAGCCTTTAAGAATCAGCGGGAAGTTCAGTTTGTGGAAAACAGCCGTTATAAATGGACGGGAACTATGGCTTCACTGGCTTGCGCGGCACCCCTTATTGATTCTGATTTCTTACTGATTGAAAGTGACTATGTATTTGAAAAAGCGGTAGTAACCGCCTTGCTTGAAAATGAAGCGCCGAATTGTCTGTTTGTCAACGCGCCGAGGGGCAGCGGTGATGAAGCCTTTGTGGAGCTGGATGAGCATAATGATTTATATCGTATTTCAAAAGATATCCATGAATTAAATCATATTGATGCTGAATTATGCGGTGTAAATAAAATCAGTTATTCAATTTATAAAAAAATGTTGAATATATTTGATGAAAATAAAAATCCATATCTGAATTATGAATATGTTATTGAAAACCTTGGCCGTTTGTATAAGATTACGACCTGCGGCATCGATGATTGTATCTGTATGGATATAGATAATCAGAAGCAGTATAACGATATGGTCAATATTTATTTCCCTAAATTAAAGAAGAAAGAGAATGAACGCAATCTGCTTCAATTAAAGAAATTATTTATCGAAGTCATGGGTATTGATGAAAAGGATTTTATCAGTATTGAGGCTGCCGGTGGGATGACAAATACTAATTATAAGGTAAAAACAACCAATAACCGTTATATTCTGAGAATGCCGGGACGCTGTACCGAAACGATGATCTCCCGCAGCAATGAAAAGGTAAATGGTAAATTTGGTTATCTGCTTGGTTTAAATGTTGATACGGTTTATTTTAATGAAGCAAGCGGCGTTAAAGTAAGTATTTATATTCCAAATGCGAAAACGATGACTGGACCGACGGTGCGTCTGGAAAAGAATATGAAGCTGACAGCGGCGCTGCTGCGTAAGCTGCATACAAGTGAATGTGAATTGAAGGGCCGCTTTAATGTCTTTGATGAATTAAAGAAATATGAAGATTTAATGGCTGCTTCACATGTAACACCTTATGAGAACTACGATCAGGCAAGAGCCTTTATGGACAAGCTGGCTATCGTGATGGATCGATTAGGCTGGAATCTGAAGCCGTGTCATTGCGATCTGGTTGCGGAAAATCTGATTAAGGATGAACATGGCCGGATGTATCTGATTGATTGGGAATACGCGGGTTTCAATGATCCGATGTGGGATCTTGCCGGTCATTTTGTTGAATGTGAATTTACGCCGAGTGAAGAGGAATTGTTTGAATATTACTATACTGAGGGCAAAGGCTTGAGTGCTGTTGAAAAAGAAAAGATTCAGTTATTCAAAATTACTCAGGATATTCTTTGGTCGGCATGGACCATGGCTAAGGAAGCTAATGGCGAAGATTTCGGTACTTATGGCATCGACCGTCTGAACCGCGGCTTACAGGCTATTGAAGTATTCTGTAAGCAATATGAAAGGGATCTGTTATGAAAAATTTTAAACTAGATAAGAGTATCGACTGGGTGATTACAATCTTGCCCTTAGTCATTATCGGCATTATTTCATCACTGCTCATGCTGTTTCCGCAAGCCAGCGGTGAAGTGATTAATACCTTGCGTAATTTATTTGTCAATGAATTTGGTTTCTTTTATATCCTGCTGGGTCTGGGGATTCTGATTGCGGCTATCATCATGGCTTTCAGCCGCTTTGGCAATATAAAATTAGGCAATCTGGATAAACCACGGTATTCAACATTCAGCTGGGGTTCAATGATTTTTACCTCTACGATGGCTGCGGATATCTTATATTGGTCATTATGTGAGTGGAGTTATTACTACACAGCGGCGCCTTTTGGCATGGAAAATATGACGGCGGCTCAGCTGCAGGATTGGTCAAGTGCTTATCCGCTGTTTCACTGGGGACCCATTCCATGGGCGTTCTATATCCTGCCAGCCTGTGCCTATGCTTATATGTTTTTTGTAAAGGGACGTAAGCGTCAGACGTTATCGGAAGCTGTAAGACCGCTGCTTGGCAAACACAGCGATGGAAAAGCGGGCCGTTTGATTGATGTCTTCGCTGTCTGCGGTTTATTAGCTGGTACGGCAACTACCTTTTCATTAGCGACACCGCTTCTGTCAGGTGCGCTGGCAAAGATTTTAAATATCGAGACGAGCCATTTCCTTTCAATCGCGATCCTGGCAATTATCTGCTTCGTTTTCATGGTTGCGGTATTAAAGGGAATGAAGGCCATCAGTTATCTGGCTAATTTCTGTGTTGTCGTATTTGTACTCTTATTAGCTACATTTTTAATTGCCGGGCCAAAGGTTTATATCATTGAAACAGGTATTACCGCGATTGGCAAGGTGATCAATAATTTCTTTAATATGGCTACCTGGATGGACCCATTAGGTATCAGCGGCTTCCCTCAGGATTGGACGATTTTCTATTGGGCGTATTGGATTGCATGGTTTGTTGCTACACCATTCTTCATTGCGAAAATATCGGAAGGCAGAACGATCAAGCAGACCATCTTAGGCGGTTTGGCGTGCGGCTTAGGCGGAACGTTCACATCCTTTATTGTATTTGGCGGTTATGGTTTATATCTGCAGACACATGGTATCTTAGATGTAGCCAGCATGATTGCTTCTGGCGTAGCACCTTCCGCGGTAATCTTAATGATTTTTGATCAGCTGCCAATGACCAATCTTGTATTGGGTATATTGATTGTCGCAATGATTGCCTTCTATGCCAGCACCTTTGACGCGATTACGATGGTTGTAGCCAGCTATTCAGAGAAAATGCCTGAACATCAGGATGAACCGCGGCGAAAGCTAAGGGCATTCTGGTCGGTGGTCTTCTTATTGCTGCCGGTGGCCTTACTATTCTCAGACTCAACCTTAAGCATGCTTCAGACAATAGCGATTATCGCGGCTTTCCCATTGGGAATTATCATGATTATGGTCGTTGTCAGCTTTGTAAAGGATCTGCGTAAGGATCACCCGCTGATTGAAGGAGACATACGATGAATGCATTATTATTAGCAGCCGGACTTGGCTCACGGTTTAAGGAAATAACAAAGCATAATCATAAGGCTTTGCTGCCAATCGGCGGTATTCCTAACATCGAGCGAACCATCGGCTATCTGCATGATGCCAATATCACTGATATTACTATTGTTGTAGGACATATGGCTGAATTATTTGATTATCTGAAAGATAAATATCAAGTAAGGCTTGTCTATAATGAACATTATGCCGATTATAACAATCTCTATTCAATGGCTAAAGCACTGCCGTATTTTAGTGATACGGTAGTGATCGATGCCGATGTTGTCCTGCTTGATCAAGTTCTGTGTCCAATGAGTCAAAGCGCTTATTATACAGTACAGCGGAAAGCCGGGCCTGATTTTGACTGGTGCCCCAAAGTTGAGAATGGACGGGTAGTCGCTATGGATATTACAGACGCTTATCGGCCGAGTATGCTGGGCATTTCTTATTGGAACGCTCATGACTGTGAAATCATTAAGGCGGAAATTGAACAGCGCTTAAAGGACAGCGCCAATTATCTTGATCCTAAAAAATATTGGGATAATGTGCCGGTAGATCTTTTAGATGTACTTAATGTCGGTGTGCATCAGGTTGATGAATCACTGGTAGATGAGATGGATACGGTAGAGAATTACCATGATATATGTGCTAAATTTGATGATTTTATGAACCGGTAACACCGGTTTTTTATTATAAAAAAACAGTTTTGAACATCCAAAACTGTTAATTAAACTTATGCTTTTTCTTTTTGTAAGCGGGCTTTAGCTTCTTCAATTGTTTCATTGTCTTTGGTTAAATAGCGATCAACAAAGGCGTCTTCTATTTTAGTATAACCGCCGACTACTGAATCCTCTATTTTTTCAAATGTTTGAACGACCTTTTCTGCGATCTTTTCATTCGCTTTTATGATTTTTGATTTTGCCATAATGCTGCACCTTTCTTTTTTATTCCTTTCTTTATCATCGATATTCCTAATACTAATATAAATAAACAGACAGCGGCACCAGTTAAAATATTCATCAGGGCTGTATTTGCATCACTCATGGCACCAAATGAAACAAGCATCGAACGCTGTAATGTTAATACCGAAGCAGCGACATCGCTATAACCAATACAGCGAATTACCGCAAGTAATGGCGAGGGGGTATTGCGCTGTGTAACTGCGCGTAGGATGGCCATAGTGATTTTATAAAACGTATAAGCGGCAATGGTTATCATGATCACAGATTCGTATTTTGCGGCGATGTGTTCAGTCAGACTCAGATAAATGACACCAATTAAAACAAGGCTCAGCGCTGAAAGCAGGATGCCGGTTAATGTCATCACAAAATATTCTGCATCAATGGAAATTTTAGAATGATTCTTTCTTTCACACAAAATAGCTGAAAAACGCATGACGCTTAAAATAGTATAGTAGGCACACATGGTAATAAACCACAATGACTGATTGGCAATGCCCAGCGCGCCATGTACCAGTGCATATACTAAATTTACCATGAAGCTAAAAGCTGCTGATAAGATAATCCGGGTACGCTGATCGTTTATGGTATGCCTGCCGAGATTTGTGACTTCAATTCTGCTGTATATTTTTTGCTTGATGCCCATGGTTATAAATTTTGACATTTAAGATAATGGTTTAAATTCACCCATATTTTCAAGTAACGCTTTATTCTTTAATGCCGGTTGTCAAAGGAATCAAACCAAGCAGCAAAACAATGCCAATCAGTCCGATAATAATTCCCTGAATCATTTTACCCCAGACCATGCTGAAACACATGCCAATACCTAAAGCTAAAGCACCAATTACACCCACCATCACCATGAGGAATGTTTTTGCTGTGATTTGGACAGGTTCTTTGTGTTCCATTTTCCGCCATAGAATCCATGTGATTAGTCCGAGCAGAAGTCCGACACAGCCAAAGACAACACCCGGCTGAAAGGCTCCCCATTCTTCTATCATTGCCATACACATACCAAGAGCAAATAGAACTGTGCTGATGGTTCCTAAACCTAATGCGACAAAACTGCTTTTTTTCATTTGAAATACCTCCATCTGTATTAAGGCGACAGTTGTTGTTTTAATACAAATTCAGTATAATTGTAATAACCGACAGAAACAATCATCAGTTTGATGCGAAGTGTTGGAATAATGGAAGAGGGAACCAATGAACACAAAAAATAATCGACGGCGCCGTGAGTCAATGGAACGTATTCAGAAAGTCTTTATTGAATTGCTGCAAACCAAAGAACTTCATGAGATAAGTGTTTCAGATATTTGCAAGCGCTGTGAATTAAATCGCAGTACGTTTTACGCTAATTTTGTAGATATTTATGAGCTTGCAGACAAGGTTAGAGAAGATTTGGAACGTGAAGTGAATTTGCTTTATGAAGCGGAAACAACACAAGGCTTTAACAGCAATGATTATTTAAAGCTGTTTTATCATATCAAGGATAATCAATTATTCTACCGCACCTATTTTAAGCTAGGTTATGATAATCAGTTTAAGCTTGAATATTATGATATTCATCAGGCAAAGCAGCATTTTGACAATCGGCATATTGAATATCATGTCGAATTTTTCAGAAGCGGCTTTAATGCGATCGTGAAAAAGTGGCTTGCCGGCGGTTGTAAAGAGACACCGGAAGAAATGGATGAAATCATTCGCGGTGAATATCGCGGGCGGGTTTCAAAATAATAGAGCAGCAGTGATGTGTTTGTTTTTCATAATGCTGATCGATGGACTTTTAATGATAGTGTTTACAGTTTTAGAAATATTGGCTTTTACTCTTCATTTACTGTTTCTTAACATAAATTTTATATCATAAAAGATGGAATGTTGTTATAATGAATACAGTTGAAAGCGAGGAAAGAATATGAAAATATTAGTTACCGGTGGAACAGGCTATATTGGTTCTCATACATGTGTGGAATTATTGAATGCTGGTTATGAAGTTGTCATTATTGATAATTTGTATAATTCAAAATTAGAGGTAGTAGATAAGATTGAACAGCTTACAAATAAGAAATTTGCTTTCTATGAAAATGATGTTTGTGATGAAGAAGCGGTAAGACATATCTTTACGGATCATAAGATTGACGCGGTAATTCATTTTGCGGGTTATAAAGCAGTTGGTGAAAGTGTTGCGAAGCCTTTGATGTATTATCAGAATAATCTTGATTCTACAATCGTATTATGCAAAGTGATGAATGAGTTTAATTGCAAACGCATTGTATTCTCATCAAGTGCTACGGTTTATGGCGATCCTGCATCATTGCCGATCAAGGAGGATTTTCCGCTTTCTACAACGAATCCTTATGGTACGACAAAATTGTTCATTGAGAGAATTCTGACGGATCTGCAGTATGCGGATAAGGAATGGAGCGTTGGTTTGCTGAGATATTTCAATCCGATTGGCGCGCATGAATCAGGATTGTTAGGTGAAAGTCCTAATGATATTCCTAATAATTTAATGCCATATATTGTTAAGGTTGCTAACAAAGAGCTCCCGCATCTGAATGTCTTTGGTGATGATTATAATACACCGGATGGCACAGGGGTTCGTGATTATATCCATGTTGTTGACTTGGCATTAGGTCATATCAAAGCTGTTGAGAAAATCGCTCAGGGAAGCGGTGTGAAGATTTATAACCTTGGTACTGGCAATGGTTTCTCAGTGCTTGATTTGGTGAAAACCTTTGCCCGTGTGAATAATATTGAGGTTCCATATAAGATTACAGACCGCCGTCCTGGTGATATTGCGGCTTGTTATGCTGATCCAACAAAGGCTAAGGAAGAACTTGGCTGGAGCGCACAAAAGGGCATCGAGGAAATGTGCCGTGATGCTTGGAATTTTGTGCAAAAACAAAAATAAGTTGAATATATTAAAGAAAACGCATTTCTGATTTGAATGCGTTTTTTAAATTGCATCACACTTCAAGATTAATTTTAATTCTGCGACCGCCATTTACGCCAACAATATAGATTTGAATGATTAAATAATATTGATTATCCTGCTTATAGATGAGAGAGCTATCGGTAATAGGTAAGTCCAATTTATTGAATTCATCTGCTGATCTAAGTTTAAAACGCTGAATGCTGTCATCTAAAGATGAATCTGAAAGTTCATATCCTAAGCTTGTCAGCTTTTCAATTGCTTTATCGGTAAGTGTTTCATAATCAGGAACTAGTTCAGAATTTGATAATAACTTGCCTGTTTTTATGTCAATATTAAAGACACGATATTCATATGGCATGCTGCCGGCTCCCCAAAGAATATGATTTTTGGTTTCGACAATTGAAAGTACATCATCATTTTGATAAATATCATAGAATACAATATCAAATTCTTGCAGATATTCATTATCTTCAGGAATTCCGTAATTAGCATATCGTATCGATTGAACAGCAAACTCATAGCTTGTTCGAATATCTAGAGCTAATTCATCAATACTTGTATCATCAAAACCGGAAAAAAGAATCTCTTCAGCACCTACTCGATTATAAGGAAGATAAATATCATTTAGATAATCAAGTTTAAGTGTTTGTTTTTCATTATGTGGAAATACTGTTCTATAATGCTCAATGAAAGCACCGTTATCTAAAGTGAATTTTTCAATTAATTCTTTATGCAGCGTTTTATCGAAAACAGGCTGTTCTTGATTTTGTTGTGAATTCTCAGTGGGTGTTTCTTCCTGTGGTTCTACATGGGAATCATTGGAAATGTCTTCATTCGCAACAGATGTGCAGCCAATTAGTATAAATAAAACAAGATTTAAGACGATTAATTTTTTCATAGGGATTACCTCTTGATACAATTATCATATGCTTTATAAGATTATTTGAAAAGATATTAAATGAATCACACTAGAATGAACAGTATAATGCCTTCTTGACTAAATTTTTACTTGCAGCAATGACTTCAGTATCCAATGATCATCAACCCATATAATTTTTAGACTTATCTTATTTTCTTGTATATATATAGGTGAGGTGAAGCATGAGATGTGAACGCTGTCAGAATACTGATCCCAAATATTTCTACAATGATAAGGGAACTTATTATTGCCGCCGCTGCATTGCATTCGGGCGGCTTGATGTAGGAATAGTTCCCAAGGCTTATACATACGTGTCAAAACGTCATCGCTGTAATTATGATCTTGAGTTTCAGCTGACTGATCAGCAATTAAAGGCCAGTAAGGAAATAGTGACCCATCTTGCAGCGGGTTATGATGTTCTGGTTTATGCGGCATGCGGTGCGGGCAAGACTGAATTAACGATGGAGCCTTTGAAACAGGCACTGAATGCGGGGAAAAAGGTAGGCATAGCGATTTCACGCAGACAGGTTGTTTTAGAGATTGCTCAGCGGATGCAGAGGGCGTTTAAGACGTTAAAGGTTGTTCCGGTTTGTCAAGGTTTTACTGAGATTACTGAGGGTGATCTGATTGTCTGTACGATGCACCAGCTTTATCGTTATCATCAAGCCTTTGATTTACTTGTTATGGATGAAGTCGATGCTTTTCCCTATAAGGGAAATGAATTGCTGGCGGCAGTGGCCAGAAATAGCTGTAAAGGGAGGATTCTTTATCTGACAGCCACGCCTGATTCTGTCATGCTGAAAGAGGTAAGCGAGGGCAGGCTGAAGATGGTCGAATTGTTCCAGCGGCCGCATGGTCATCCCTTAGTTCTGCCCCTTATTAAACAGCTGCCTGTGCCTTTGCAGCTGGTCAGTCTATTAATGATTATGCGTAAGCAGAAAAAGCCGATGTTGATATTTGTGCCGACTATTGACTTGGCACAACGTTATGGACTGCTCTTTTCACCGCTTTTTCACTGTGCGGCACTGACCAGCAAGACAATTGAAAAGGATCAGATTATCAGCAGGCTGAGAAAGCGTGAGCTTGATTTCATCTTCACCACAACCATTCTTGAACGCGGCATCACGATTCCCGGCGTAGATGTTGTTGTTTTACAAAGTGATCATCCTGTCTTTGATGAAGCATCATTAATACAAATTATCGGCAGGGTTGGCAGGAGCCGTGACTGCCCTTCAGGAATGGGTGTTTTTTACTGTATACGGAAAACAACGGCAATCAAACGCTGTGTGCGTGCTTTGGAGAAAATGAATGAAACATTGGTGTCCAATCTGTTTTAAATCTGTGGATGAGCATCAGCCCTTTATGCGCTGGCTGAAGGGAGAAGATAGTATCTGTGGTAAATGCCGGGCAAATTTTGAGGAATGCAATGAAAATTATCAGCTTCATGCACTGAATATTCACGCATTTTATTATTACAATGATTATGTAGAGAATCTGCTTTTTCAATATAAAGAGGGGCGTGATATTGCTCTTGCAGAAGTTTTTTTGGCAGCAGTGCGTGAAGAATTGTTCGACAGATGCCGACATAAGGTGCTGATTCCTATGCCCAGTGCGCAGCGGAAAATAAGTGAGCGTGGGTTCAGCCATCTGCATGAGATGCTGAAGGGAATGAATATTGAATGCTGTGATTGTCTGGTGAAAAGTGAAGATTACAAACAAAGTCTACATCGCGGAAAATCAAGAGGTCAGATTAAGAATGTTATGAAGCTTAAATCGGCAGCTGAAATTCCTACTAAAAAGCTTGTCCTATTTGATGATGTCTGCACAAGTGGTTCAACATTGCTGGCGGCATATGATTTATTGCGTGAATATAACGATCAAATCACGGCTGAAGTGATTTGCGTTCATCGTCATTTTGTCGAAACCTGCGATGAAAATTAGTTGTATCAAGTCAGAGCGTCTTCTATACTAAGGGTGCATGGGAAAGGAGTACAGTATGCAAGGTAAAGTAAAGTGGTTTAATCAAGAAAAAGGATTCGGATTTATTGTCGGTGAGGATGAGAAAGAATACTTTGTTCACTATTCACAAATTCGTCAGGAAGGCTTCAAAACTTTAGAGGAAGGCAACGCTGTGGAATTCGAAGCTGCAAGCGCAGATAAAGGGCTTCAGGCGCGCGATGTACGCAGAAAATAAAGGTTGCAATTTGACGGATTTAAGCTATAATATTAATATGTAGTTGGATAGCAACATCATAGAAAGGTATAGGAATAAAAGAAATGCAAGGAAAAGTAAAAATGTTTAACCAAGAGAAGGGTTACGGATTCATTACATTAGAAGATGGTAAGGATGTATTCTTCCACTATTCTCAATTAATGATGGAAGGTTTCAAAACTATCGAAAATGACACACCAGTTGAATTCGAAATCGTTGAAACTGATCGTGGTCTTCAAGCACATAATATCGTTAAACTATAAAAAAAACAAAGGAAAGCGGGCAACCGCTTTTTTCTTTTATTTCAGTATAAATGTTTCCATTTTTTTGCATTATTTAATATAATAAAGAGAGAGGGAAACATTATGAAAAAAATAGGGGTTATTGGTTTAGCCCTGCTGCTTTGGGGATGTAGCAGCGATGTGGGTGAAAATGCGCATAATGAAACAACTGACGATAATATAATTGCCACCAGCAGGATTTATCAGATTGAAGGCCGGCTGACGGATCTTTCAGTTGCGGAATTTTATCCGCTGAGATTAGAAGCTGTAAAGCAAGGTGAGTTGGAAAAAGTTGTGCTTGTTGAACCAGCCGGGGATTATGGTGCTGAAATTACAGTGACAGACAAGCAAGAATTAGATAAAATCGCAGCTTATTTTAATGGCATTGAGCTGACGAAAAATGAAGCATCCTTGTTTCCTACCGGTGAATATGCCGATTTTGAAATTACGCTGAAAGATAGAGAGCCGCTTTATTTTCGTATTTATGCTAACTTTTTCTGTTCTCAGTTTAGCTGTGTTGAATTTAATTCGAATCAATCACTCAATGAAATGCTGTCAATCATCAAGGGTGATTATAAAAAAGTGAATAATATATTTATTTATGAATCCAATACCAGTGTTGAAACATGGGCTGACAGGATTGCAGTAGCACCGATAGCTATTGATGAAGAAGCACCGGAACTGATTCGTGATATTTGGCTGAATGAAACTGATCCGATGTATAATGTTTTGCGCCTATCTTATTATATTAATGAAGATTTTGATCAGCTGGAAGATATTACTGATACCCAGCTTTTAAATGCCGGTTTGATTCAACAAACAGATAAATATGATTGTTTCAATGGAACAACAAATGTATGCGGTGATTTGTACAGTGATAATCTGCTTTACTTCCCTGATGGGATGGAAAGAATCCATAATTATATACCTGATGTATATCAGATCGTCCCTTATAACAATGTAAATCAAAAGGGCACGAATATTTTTGGCAACAGTTATCATTTGCCTTCTTTTGAAGCGGGTACGATTGCTAATCAAAGTTATCAGGTTTATATTAATTTTCCTGATAAAGCTTATTTTACTTATCACACCCCTTATGAATTTTATCGGCATAGTGAAGCGACAGCTTATGTTCTGGATCAAACTTCCTCTGGCGATGAAACCGTTTTTACGCTGGCAAAAGCCAAAGAATTTTATTTGAATCAGGGTTATTGTGTGGAGGGCCTTAATGGGGCAGTATACAAACTTAATAATCGGACATCTGTATTTGATACGATTCAAGCTCATGCCGATGATTTTGAGCAATGGCAATATGTACTGAAGCAGGAGGGTGATGATATACGATTATTATCAGGTCACCGAATCAACGAGAAAGTCTATCAGCCATGGCAGGTTCAACCAGATAAGGAAACATACTATGTTGATGATACAGGTGTCTTAAAGGTCAATCTGGCAAGTGCTGATGCTTCAATCTTTAATGAATGGAGTGAAAATCAACAAGCATTTGATTATCAATTTAAAGCAAATATTCATGAGCATTTATTAAGTATTTGGGTTAGCAGTGAAGCTATTGACCGAAAATTTGCGGTGGTGTTTGATCTTGAATCAGGTAAAACATTATCAAGTGTAGAAGTTTTGAAGAAACTTAACATGAATGAAGACAAGCTTACAAAGGCTTATCAGGCAATCCCCGGATATGGCAGTGTTCCTTTGCAGATAGAAAATACTGAAACCTTTAGTTTCAACACAACCAATTTCTTCATCAACAGCAAAGGTAAGCCAGCATACAATGACGGCAATAATCTCATACTCTTTGAATGGGAGGAAGTACGATGAAAAAAATCATTCCGGTAATGGTATGTTTCATGCTTTGCAGCTGTGCGTCACCGGCACCGATTGAAGAAGAACCGGCGAAAATCGTTTATGCGGCCGCCCAATATTGTGCTGATGAAGCATGCAATAGCCGACAGCGGGTTATATATGATGATGAACAAATGAATGCGATTCAAACTTTTATTGACGAGTTGCCGAACATCACGACCAGCGCTTATGGGCAAGAGGAAACGGCTAAATTGGTGATGATTGATGAAAAGGGATATCAACATGTTTATCGAGAAACAGTGGAACATTATCCCAATAATGATAGTTACAGATTAAACTATCAGGGACAGCGTATATCCTTTCAATTAGAAGAAGATCAGCGATTAAGTGTCTATCTGCGGGGACTTGACGGCAAACCATTGGCAGAAGACGAATTGATGGGTTATGAAAAATTACCATCAGAATCATTCTTTGTGATTAGTTATAACGAGGCTTATTTATATGAACAATATGCATCAAATAACAAAGGCTATGAGTTGCTGTTTTATATCAATGAAAGCTTCAGCGATGCAAATCAGATAAAAGATCAAAATCTTCTTTTATGCGGACTTTTAAGGCGTACAAGATATCAGTCTGAGATGTCCTATGTTTTAAATAACCGACTGCTTATTATTGATGCGATGATAGATAAAACTAGCGCAGAAGCAATTGGCAAGAGCTGGATCAATAATTACCAATTGCCTGAGTTAAGCTCATCACAGCTTGGTGTTATCGGCAATGATCGAATTTATTATGACAATATCAGCCAACTGTTCCTGATTGATAATCGCAGCACTTATGCAAAAAGTAACAATGTTGATTGGCTGTTGATGCCCATTTACGAAGCGGGTAATAAGGTTAGAATTGCGCGATTTAAAGTGTATTGTAATTCACCCAGCCCGGCGACTTACTATGAAATGATCCTCAATCATACCTATACTCGTAAAGCGCATAGTTATGATGAATTATATGAACAGCTAGTGATGCATTTGGATCAGGTAGATTTATTCGATGTCGTCACAGATAGAGAGGGAAGACTGGTAAGTGTTGATGTGATCCAGTTAGCCAAATCAATAAATACACCGATAACAATTGATTCATTTATGAATGCTGAAACCAGCGATCAAAACTTATTTACGCTAAACGCACAATCGGCAGATGCCAGGATGTATAATGCTTTTATTCAAGAACATTTCTTATATATTTCACAGGTGCGCTCATACCTCTATGAAACAGATGATTTAATTGAAGTGGAAATCATCAATGACGCTTATAAGATGCCTAATCATTATAAAATCTTTTTTGATAAGGCAAGCGGCCGATTGATGAGTGATGGCATGATTAATCAGCAATATTATGAGGGGCAATTAACTGAAAAGGTACTTGATCAGTTAAAGAAGCAAGGACTGCAGGCTTGTCCGTTGAGTTATATGGAAGGACTAGATGTTGAACGCTGCTATGTGGAACCAGCTGTTGATGAAGCAGCCGCACCATTCAACTTCGCAGTTCCTTATTCTAAATTAATGATTAATGATAAACATCAGTTAGTTGTGCCGGTAACGATTAAATCAAAAGGCAGTTATCAAGAAACTTTAAAGATTATTCCATAAATATTGATAATGAATTCATGAAAAGAGAGGTGAGATTATGAAAAGGTTAGGGATTATTGGTTTAGTCTTGCTGCTTTGGGGATGCGGCAGCGTCAGAGAAAATGAGATTTCCCAATCTAATGAAATGAGTGTAAGCTCAATTTATCTGCATCAGGGAGAACTCCATAATTTATCTGTTAAGGTTTTTTATCCGCTGCGTTTAACGGCTGTGAATGAGGGCGAAATTGAAAAGGCTGTTTTAGTTAAAGGCAATCAGGATGAAGCTGTCGAAATTACGGTAAGTGATCAAGCAGAGCTGGATAAGATTGCTGATTATTTTAAAACAATTAAAATTGGTGAAGATATAACGAGTTTAGGTCCAGGTACCTGGTATGATTTTGAAATCACGCTTAAAGGTAAGGAACCCTTGTATTTTAGGTTTAATCATATTGGTTTATGTACAGGACAATGTGTATATACGGATCAATTTGCGCAGCTTGAAGCTTTAGCAGCGAATCTTAAGGGTGAAGAAAAAGCTGTGAAGGGTATGCCTGTTGATGCTTATTTCACGCAAGTTTTAAGCTGGACAGATGTAATGCCGGTTATTCCTAATTATTATGCAGCTTCACCTAAAAGTGAAGATTCCATCATTATTGATTCATGGGCTGAAATAAAGAATCCAAAGCACCAGCTTTTAAGGATCGCCAATTATATTGATGAAAATTTTGAATCAGTTGCCGATATTACGGATACAAAAACATTGACCGCCGGCCTAATTCAACAGGCAGAGAAGTATGACTGTTTTGAAGAACCTGAAAATGTATGCCGCAATCGTGAAAATAATGATCTGCTTTATTTCCCAGCGGGTAAACCGGGATCATTTAATGTGCATCCGGATGTCTATAAGGCGGTGCCGTACAGCAGTGTTGAACAGGCGGGGAAGGAAATATTCGGCGATGATTATACATTGCCTGATCTTGATGATGGATCATTGCTTTATCAAAGTATGCAGGGCTATGCGCATTCTGCTGCTGATAAGCTGTTCTTTTATCATCTTCCTTATGAGTATTGGTTACCAGTAACCCAGAATCTATTTATTATGGATGAACAGCAATCTGATAATCTAAGTATTTTTACATTTTATAAAGCAGCAAGCGGATACTGGCGCGGTGAGGATATGCCGCTTCCGCAGCTTCAGGGTAAGAATGGTTTTATTATTAAATATTCATTTGAAGATTCGGCCAGTGATTTAATCAATAAATATCAGGATCATTTTGAGGCATGGGAATATGTAATCATGCAGGAGGGAGATCATTATCGGCTGATTTCAGGCCGCTGTTTAAATCGAAGCGAACCGGCAGCTGTACAAGTTGATCCTGAAAAGCCTGACTATTATTTCGATGAACAGGGCTTGCTGAAGATTAATCTTGCCAGCCGGGATGCAGCTTATTTCAATGAATGGGTTGTGAATCAAAAAGATCAGGGCAATGTTTATAAAGTCAATGTCCATGATGGCTTGCTGAGTGTTTGGATTGAGGGAGTGGATAATAATGCGGTAGTATTTGATGTTGCCGATGGGAAAACATTAACAACTACTGAGCTGATTCAAAAGCTAAAGGTTGATCCTGATCGTATTGTTTCCGCAATCAAGGCAATGCCAGAGTATAGTTCTTATATCGTTGATTTAGATGATGTGAGTGATAAAATTGGTGAATTTAAGACTTCCAAGCTCTTTATCAACAGTCAGGGACTGCTGGCTTATGACTTTAATTATTTTGGCATTATCCTGTTTGAATGGGGGGAAGTGCGATGAAAAAACAATTATGCTGGATACTGGCAGTTCTGCTTTGCGGCTGTTCAACAGGTTTGAAAACGGATGAGAATAAAGCAAATATCGTTTATGCGGCAGCTGAATATTGTGCTGATGATGAATGCAGTGAAAAAGTCAGAGTTAAATACAATGATTCTGAAATCAAGAAATTAGAAGCTTATCTGGATGCGCTGCCAGTAATGAGTGATGCCAAGCAAAGTGGGAATATTATTGCGAAGCTTGTCATGCAGGATGATGAGGGGATGCAGTATACAATCACAGAGGATTCACGAACTGAGCCTGACGGAATCAGCTATTATTTGAATGATTTAAGCCAGGAAAGGTCACTGCCGGTAAGCAAGGAACCAAGTCTGCTGAAGCAGCTGCGGGCATTGGCGGGAGAGCTGCTTGCCAAAGATGAGACGCTGGGCTATGAGCTGAAAGATGATTACTTCGTGGTTAGTTACAGTGATCAATATGTTACCCGAACAGCTCCGGGCGGTCAGCCATATTTCGAAGAAAATGTTCTGCGTGGTGATCCTGTCTATTTCCTTTTGTTTTTTATTGATGAAAGCTTTACCGAGTATACGCAGATAAAAGATCAAAGGCGGCTGCTGACGGGCTTGCTGAATCAATTGGAATTTGCAGATAACTATACGCCGGATATCATGCCGTATGGCGACAGTCTGCTTTATTCGGCAGAAAGCATCGGCAGTGATTTGGTTTTGAATAAAGGCAATGAATTGATCAGCGGTTTTACGCTGCCGCCGCTGACCACTTCCATGCTGGGAGTGAGCGGCTATGCACACTATTACTATGATCAGGGCAGCAATCAGTATCTGAAACAAATAGCAAAGGATACGATGCCGGCTTCAATTTTAGATACCCTCTTTGTACCCATTCAAATCGAAGGAAATCATGTTCGTTTGGCAAAGGTAAAGGTGCAGAATTTCATGTTCAGCCATGCCAACTATATTCAGAGCTTTCAGCCAATCATTGAGGGTGTACCTGTTCAATTGCTATTTAACTATGAGTCATTATTTGATACAGTCGTCAATCATCTTGATAAATTAGCGATTTATGATGTGGAATTAGACGATCAGCAGCGGCTGAAGTCGGTTGAAATCATCAGGCAATCGCCGGCTCATGATGAACTGCCGATCCAAGCCAGTGACTTCATATTGAATGAAAATGGCGACAACAGCATCTATACTTATCGTTCGATCTCTGAAACTGCGAGAGTCTATAACGCGATAATGGGCAGTTTGAATTATCAAATCATACAATCTGCGCTCGTTGATGGGGAATCGTTCATTGAAATCAGACTTCGTTACGGATATGAAAATCAAGTTTCTGAAAAGCATATCCTAATAGATAAGTCAGATGGCAGTATCCTTGATGACGGCTTATTAAATGAACGATATTTTAAGGGTCAGCTTACTTCTCAGCTTGAAAAGCAGCTTGAAGATCAGAACATTGAAGCATGTGCCTTGGCTTATGCGGATAATCTCAATACAGCGCGCTGTTATGTCAAGCCAATTATCGCGGATACTTATGATCCTAATCAGCATCATCTTGTATTCAGCAGCTTTGCACTTGATGAGCAAGGGAAGCTTTATCTGCCGATCATGATTCGTGAATACGGTGCAGCCGCTCAACCTATCAAGCTTTATCCGCAGCATTAAACAGGGGTAAGCGATATCATTTTTTCAATTTTGTCAATTTTTATCAGAAATTAAAATTATTTGTGTACTTTAAGCAGGTTTGAAGCAGCGGAGAATGAAAAAAACTCCGCTTTTTATTGGCTTTTCTGAATATTTCAAGTATAATAAACTATGGTATCCTTATGAGTATTCTATGGAGGTAAGAGAGAATGGCGAATTTTTTTGAACGATTATTTAGTGAAGAAGCAAGGTTATTAAAAAAATATGAAGCAAAAGCGCAGGAAGTTGATGCGTTAAAAGATAAAATGGCAGCCTTGAATGACGGTGAATTACAGGATAAGACTGTGGAATTCAGAGCCCGTCTGAAAAAGGGTGAAACTTTGGATGATTTGCTTCCGGAAGCATTTGCGGTTATCCGTGAAGCTGCGAAACGTGTTATTGGTGAATTCCCGTACATGGTTCAGATCATTGGTTCAATCGTTATGCATAATGGCGATATTGCGGAAATGAAGACAGGTGAAGGTAAAACATTAACTTCAATCATGTGTACATATCTGAATGCTCTGTCAGGTGAAGGTGTTCATGTCGTAACTGTCAATGAATACCTGGCATCCCGTGATGCCCGCTGGATGGGACAAATTTTTGAATTCTTAGGTTTGAGTGTCGGCGTCAATGCCCGTGAATTAACACCGGATCAAAAACGTGCGGCTTATGCCTGTGACATTACTTATACAACCAATGCCGAATTAGGTTTTGATTATCTGCGTGACAACATGGTTACCAGAGTACAGGATCGTGTACTTCGCGGTCTGCACTTTGCGATGGTCGATGAAGTCGATTCAATCTTAGTCGATGAATCAAGAACACCGTTAATCATTTCCGGCGGTAAACGTCAAACAGCCAATTTATATAAACAAGCAGATATTTTTGCGAAAGCATTAGGACCTGATGATTATACGATTGATGCTCAGTCAAAGGCGATTCAGCTGACTGATTCAGGTGTTGACCGTGCAGAAAAAATGTTCAGCATCAAGAATCTTTATGATATTCAGCATACCCAGCTGGTACATCACATCCAGCAGGCATTAAAAGCTAACTATATCATGGGCAAGGATGTTGAGTATGTAGTTCAAGACAACGAAATCGTGATCGTTGACCAATTCACTGGCCGTATCATGAAAGGCCGTGCTTATTCAGATGGTCTGCATCAGGCAATTGAAGCTAAGGAAGGCGTAACAATTAAGGAAGAAACTTCTACATTGGCTACGATTACTTATCAGAACTTCTTCCGTTTATATGATAAACTGGCAGGTATGACAGGTACTGCCAAGACTGAGGAAGAAGAATTCTTAGATACATATAACATGCGGGTTATTTCAATTCCTACCAACCGTCCGGTTCAGCGTATTGATTATCCGGATGCAATCTTTGCGAATCAGAAATTAAAGTTTAACGCTTTAGTAAAAGAAGTTATCGCATGTCATGAAAAAGGTCAGCCGGTACTGGTTGGTACTATTTCTGTCGAAGTCAGTGAACAGCTGTCTGAAATGTTAAGAGAAATCGGTATTAAGCATGAAGTGTTAAATGCGAAGAACCATGCCCGTGAAGCGGAAATTATTGCGTTGGCAGGCCGTAAGGGTGCGGTTACGATTGCTACCAATATGGCAGGCCGTGGTACCGATATTAAAATTAACGATGAAGTGCGCGCGTTAGGCGGTTTAGCTGTATTAGGTTCAGAACGTCATGAATCACGCCGTATCGATAATCAGCTGCGCGGTCGTTCAGGCCGTCAAGGAGATCCTGGTTATTCTCGTTTCTATGTTTCTTTAAGAGATGAATTGATGGTTCGTTTCGGCGGTGAAAAGCTGGAAGGATTATTTGATAAATTAGGTGATGAACAAATTGAATCACCTATGGTAACCAAAGCGATTACCTCAGCTCAAAAACGTGTTGAAGGACAGAACTTTGATATCCGTAAGAGCTTGCTGGAATATGATGATGTATTGCGTCAGCAGCGTGAAATTATGTATGAACAGCGTAATTATGTATTGGAAAATGAAGATGTTCATGCGATTGTCCGTGATATGTTTGACCGTGTAATCACTGCTACAATCAGAAATAATGCTGATCCTAAGCATGATAAGGTTAATGGTGAAGAAGCGGTTAAGGGTCTTGATGTGTTAGGCTGTCCGGAAGGCTTAATCAGTGCTTCAGAATTAGACGGCAAGAGTATTGATGAGGCGGCTACATTAGCGGCTGATAAAGCATGGAAAGCTTATAATGACAAGATTGAACCAGTAATGGAAGGCTATCTGCCATTTGAAAAGAATATTGTATTAAAAACGATGGACCGCAACTGGATCGATCATATCGATACAATGGATAAATTAAGAAATGGTATTCATCTGCGTTCTTATGCTCAGACACAGCCGCTTCAGGCTTATGTTGAAGAGGGATATGCGATGTTTGAAGAAATGATGGAACAGATTGCCAGAGAGGTTGTCTTCTACGCTAATAAAATGAACATTCAGGTTCGGGAAAGAGCGCCAAGATAATGGAATTATTTGAAATTAAACAGGGAGTCGATAACTATTGCAGCAAGCTGCAGCAGTTAGGTGATTCACTTTGACTTACCTGCTAAAAAACAGGCAATTAATGAATTAACCGCGGAAAGTGAAAGTGAGAATTTCTGGAATGATGCAAGGCATGCCCAGAGTATTATCAATAAACTGAATGCGCTGAAGGATGTTGTATCGGCATATGAAAAGCTGAATACGTCATTTGCTTCCATGGAAGAAACAGCAGCTATTTTAAAAAGTGAGATGGATGCTGAATTATTTGAACTTTTTGAGGAAGAATATCATGAAGCGGAGGACGCTTTTGAGAAGTTTGAGATGAAGGTTCTGCTGTCTCATGAATATGATCACTCAAGTGCTATCCTTGAACTGCATCCTGGTGCCGGCGGAACAGAAAGTCAGGACTGGGCAGAAATGCTTTATCGGATGTATTCACGATGGGCGCAAAGCAAAGGTTATAAATGCACTGTGCTTGATTATCTGGATGGTGAAGAGGCTGGCTTGAAATCAGTATCCTTACTGATAGAGGGTGATTTGGCTTATGGCTATCTGAAAGCTGAAAAAGGTGTGCATCGCTTAGTCCGCATTTCACCTTTTGATTCTTCGGGAAGACGTCATACTTCATTTGCTTCCGTAGATATTATGCCGCAGTTCAATAACGAAATTGAAATTGAATTGAATCCCAATGATTTGATCGTTGATACGCACCGGGCTTCCGGCGCTGGCGGTCAGCATATCAATAAAACAGATTCAGCAGTCCGTATTACCCATAAGCCAACCGGTTTAACGGCAAGCTGTCAGGCCGGCCGTTCGCAGCATGAAAATCGTGAACAGGCGATGAATATTCTGAAATCGCGCATTTATCAGCAGATGATTGAGGAACAGGAAGCCAAGCTTGCGGATATTAAGGGTGAACAGAAGCGAATCGAATGGGGTTCTCAGATACGTTCCTATGTATTTCAGCCATACCGCATGGTAAAGGATCTGCGTACCGGATATGAAACGGGCAATGTCCAAGCTGTCATGGATGGTGATTTGGACGGTTTCATCTTCGCTTATTTGAAATCACAGATTAAGTAGACGCTTGTCTACTTTTTTTAAAGGAGGATTGCTATGAAATTAGATAAAAGTCATCTGTTTGATTATTTTCTTGTATTAGCTGGGAATTTTTTGGTAGCTTTCGCGGTTGCCGGTTTCATTTTACCTAATAATATTCTTTCCGGTGGCTTAGCCGGTATATCGGTGGCCCTATACCCGGTCTTTCATATCGATCCGGAATTATTGATCACGGTACTGACCTTTGGCTTCTTCCTATTTGGGTCCGTAGTTCTTGGTAAGAGTTTTGCTGTCAAAACAGCCCTCTCAACAATCGCTTATCCCTTTTTTCTAAACATCATTACTTTATTTCTGGCAGATCGGCAGCTGACGGCCAATCCGATTCTTGCCAGTTTATACGGCGGTGTAGTGCTGGGCTTAGGGGTTGGTTTAGTATTCAGAACCGGAGCGTCTACCGGGGGTATGGATATCCCGCCGCTCATCGTACATAAATATACAAATATTCCTTTAGGCACATTAGTGATGATTACCGATGGCTTGACTGTATTGCTGGGAATCGCGACACATTCTGTCGAGGCGGCGCTGATTGGTATCTTATCCGTCTGGTCATCGTCCTATATGGTTGATAAGGCATTGAGTTTTGGCGGTCAGTCAACGAAGTCAATTTTTATAATCTCTGAGCATACAAAAGAAATTCTTGACATGATCCATACTGAATTAGACCGCGGCGCGACTATTTTAAAAGGTGTGGGCGGATATTCAGGTGAAGAAAAAGATGTGATTTTGGTTGTGATTATGAATAAACAGTATCCGATGCTGAATAAGCTGGTAATCAGTGCTGATCCTAATGCGTTTATGATTGTTGAAGATGCGAAAGAAGTCAAAGGCAACGGCTTTACGATGAATCTGGAGGAGAATCGCAACGGCCTCATTAAAAAGTAACAAATATTGGTATTCAGAGAGTTCTATTTTAATTTAAAATGGAACTCTCTTTGTGTTATAATGATACGTGAAGGATGTGAGATCTTGATTTATTTAGAAAACGTATCAAAATGTTACAAAAATGGAGTCAATGCTCTAGACAATATCAACTTACAAATTAACGATGGTGAATTCGTTTACATAATTGGTCCAACCGGATCAGGAAAATCAACTTTAATAAAATTGCTGGATGGTGAAGAAATACCGACGGCCGGTACAGTCAGCGTTGAAGGCATCGATGTCGGCAAGCTGAAGCATCGCCGGGTTCCGTATTACCGCCGTAATATCGGTGTAGTATTCCAGGATTTTCGTCTGCTTCCGCATATGACGATTTTTGAGAACGTCGCTTTTGCGCTTGAAGCTATTGGTAAAGATAAGGTCTCAATCCGCCGCCGGGTGCGCGAGGTTTTGGAACTGGTCGATTTGAGTGATAAGGCTAAATCATTTCCTAATCAATTATCCGGCGGTCAGCAGCAGCGTGCGACCATCGCCCGCGCGATTGCCAATAAACCAAAAGTATTGATTGCTGATGAACCAACCGGTAACCTAGACCCGGAGAAGTCTAACGAAATTCTTGAGCTGTTGGAAAAAATCAACGTTGAAGAAGGTACGACGATTCTGATGGTGACCCATGATATAACCTTGGTTAATAAATATAAAAAACGCACGATTTCGCTGGAACAGGGAAATGTCAGTGCCGACAGTGCTAAGGGAGGTTATATCCGATGATTCAGTTTTTTAAGAGTATCCCTTACCATATCAAAGCGGCGTTTAAAAGTATTTTCAGACATTTGGCAATGTCGATTTCGGCAGCTAGTGCGGTCACTGTGACGCTTGTTTTAATGGCTTGTTTTTTGCTGGTTGCCGGCAATATCGGCAGTTTCACACATAATCTTGAAAACAGTGTAAAGATACATGTGAAGGTAGCACCGACGGTCAGTGAAGAAGCAGACATTCAAAATCTTGAGAGTCAGCTGAATACGATCGCTTATGTGAAGTCCGTTGAATTTTCAGATAAGAATGAAGAATTTGATTTATTTATGGAATATATCAAGAGTACCGGCGGCAGTGCCAGTTATTATGAACGCTATACCGGTGAGAATAATCCGCTGCGTAATGCGTTTATTATCGAGGTAACTGATCCGGAACAGATTGAAAACGTGCGTTTAGAAATATTAAAGCTGGACGGCATTGAAAGTGCTGAATATGGCGGCGCAAGTGCTAATCAGATGATTACGGCCTTTGATTCTATCCGTAACGGCGGTGCTATCTTTATTTTAGCGCTGAGTCTTTTGGCGATTTTCCTGATTTCTAATACGATTAAAATGACGATTTATGCCCGCAATGAAGAAATTGCTATTATGCGTAATGTCGGGGCAGCAAACTGGTTTATTAAGACACCATTTATGATTGAGGGTATGGTAATCGGCTTTATGGGTGCGGTTATTCCAGTTATCTTTACTTTTGTCGCTTATAACATGCTCTATAAATCATTAGGCGGTGTTTTCTTCACGGAAATGTTCCCGCTGCAGCCGCTGATGCCGTTTGGCGGTTATGTGTGCTTAGCGCTTGTTGGCTGCGGTATGGCTGTTGGTTTGATCGGCAGCTTCTTCTCCGTGAATAAATATTTGAGGTGGAAACGATGAAAAAAAACATGAAAATACTCATGCTGAGCGCCTCGATGTTTGTGATGACCTTAGTGCCATCAACGCTGAAGGCGGATGATTTCAGCGGTCAGGAGAGTTATTATATTGATTTTTGTTCAAGACCTTTACAGACTCAGGAGGATGCCGATACATGTAAGGCATTTAAGGCGTGGTATCGTGAACAGGCCGCTAATTATCAGGCGATTGCCGGTGAAATCGGTGAAAAAATCGCTGCTCTTGAGGGTGATATCAGTGCCGCTGGTCTTCAGGTTAAGGCTTATGAAACACAGATTGAAGATTTGAATAATCAGATTACGGCATTGGAAGCCAGCATCGCTGAAATAGAAAACAGTATCGTAGTGCTTGAGGAACAGATTGCCGAAAAGGAAGCGGATATTGAGGAACGTGACCGTCAAATCAAGGAAGGCATGGTCAGCATGCAGTCTTATGTTGGGGTCAACGCGTATATTGATATTATCATGGGTGCCAGTGATCTGATTGATATGATTCGGCGCATTTCTGTATTGCAGGATATTACCGCCTATGAACAGGGTAATATTGAAGAATTGAATAAACAGATTGAACAGCTTAACTTTGATAAGAGTGAATTAGATCGTCTGAAGCAGGAAGCTATTGACCAGCAGGCATTGCTTGAGGATCAGAAGGAAAGCTTGCAGGCCGCTAAAGATGAGCTGCAGCGAGTTATTGATGAACTACATGCGCAGCAGGCTATTTTAGAAGAAGAAAAGCGTACAAATGCTCAGGCAGGTACAGATATCTTAAGTATTATTCCTAATTTAAGTGAAACCGTTATTGGCAATTATGAAGGCAGCAACGGCTTTATCGTACCTGTTTCAGGTTATACGATTTCCGCGGGTACTTGGGCTTATTATGGTACTAATACAGCTCACCTTGGTCTTGATTTTGCTGCATCAATCGGTACGCCGATCGTGGCACCGGCAAACTGTATTGTGGCCTATGCTAATAATCCAGCGCCTTCTAACGGCGGTTATTTAGGAAACTGGATTGGCTGGCCTTATGGCGGCGGCAATACGATTTCATTAATTGGAGAAGTAAATGGTACAACCTATATGTTCTCATTCTTCCATATGTCGCAGCAGCCGTTCCCGGTTAAAGCGGGTGATCAGGTGAATGCCGGACAGGTAATTGGTGCGGTTGGACATTCCGGCAACTCAACGGGACCCCATTTACATTTTGAAATTGTTAATATGGGATCACAAAGTGTAGCTGATGTATATAACTGGTTCCAATCAACAGCTGACTTCTCAGGCGGCAGCGGCTGGAATACAAGCTCAGCTTGTTCTGCCCGCGGCTGGGCAGTGCCTTGCCGTGAACGTCCGGAAGATATGTTAGGCTTATAATGCAGCAAACCTGGTAAATATGCCAGGTTTTCTTATTGTGTTAAGCTTGCGGTAATCAGGCTGGCTTAATTTATCAAGGATTCTTACGCTTTTCTTATATTTCCTTGTTCTGGCCTTGATTCATGAGTGAAAACAGCTTCTTTGTGGTATAATAGCTTAGACGAAATGAGGAATAGACATGCAATTTTGTGAATTAAATGAACAGGAATATACGGCTTTCGCAAAGCACCATCAATATGGCAGCTTCATGCAAAGTAAGGAAGCTTATGATATAAAAGCAGAAGGCGGCTGGGAAGGTGCTTATTTAGGCGTGAAAGAGAAGGATGAAATTATTGCGGCAACTCTATTGGTGTCAATGCCGGTGATGAAGAAATTCCGTTACTTTTATGCCCAGCGCGGTTTTCTCCTTGATTATAAGAATAAAGAGTTATTAAAATATTTCCTGGGAAATATAAAAGATTACTGTCATGCGCGTAAGGGACTTTATTTAAGGATTGATCCTTATGTCTGCTTGCAGGAGCGTGATATCAATGGGGATCTTGTTGAAGGCGGTTTTGATAATCATGACATTGTTCAAAATCTAATCGATATGGGCTGTCATTACTGCGGAGAAACAAAAGGCTTTAGGGATGATCAGCAGGTAAGATGGATGTTTGTCCTTGATTTAGAAGGTAAGGATGCGGATACAATCTTGAAAGAAATGGATCAGCAAACACGCTGGTCAATCAATAAGACGGTTAAGATGGGAATTGATGTGCGTTTTCTTTCTTATGATGAATTGCCGATTTTTAAGAAAATGATGGATCATACCAGTGAACGCCGGGGGTTTAAAGACCGTGAATTGGAATTTTATCAGCGGCAGATGCGCTGTTACGGTGAAGAAAACGTCAAAGTGCCGTATGCAGTTTTAGATTTGGATAAATATGAAGCAAACATGCAGGCAGATCTTGATAATCAGCTGAAAGAGAAAGCAGAAGTTGAAGAGATGCTGGCTAAACAGCCGAATTCTAAAAAGTTTAATAAACGTTTAAAGGTTGTCGATGAGGCGATTGAGATTGCGCAGCGCCGATTAAAAGAGGCTCAGGAGCTGAAGGCTAAAGAAGGTAATGAATTACCTTTGGCAACTGCCTTTTTTATCACGCTGAACGGTAATGAAATGATTTATCTGTCCAGTGGGGCTTATGATGAATATATGCGTTTTAATGGACCGTATGCGATCCAATGGACGATGATTCAATATGCCTTGAACCATGGCTTTAAGCGTTATAATTTCTATGGTACAAGCGGTGATTTTAATAAAGAGGCTGACGATTATGGCGTTTATCTATTTAAAAAAGGATTTGGCGGTCATGTGGAGGAATTGGTGGGTGACTTTATTCTGCCGATCGATGCGATGATGTTTGCAATTTATAATCGTTTGAAAAAAATAGTCTGAGAGCAAATGCTCTCTCGTTTTAGTTTTATTGAGTTTGTGGTAAAATATCAACATGATAAAAGAAGGTGTCTCTATGGAAGAAAAAAATACAGAAAATTTCTCTGATGAAAATAAAGTGGTTCGGGTAAAACTGGTTCGGCATCGCTGGCCGGATGAAATTGCGGCAAGAAGAAAGAAACAGCGTCAGATCATGGGTACAATTTTGGCCTGTGCGCTATTCTTTACCGCCGGTTTCGCATTATCTTCATTTGTTCAGCCGGGAAATTCCGGTATGTCAGCCAGTTCAAATAAAATGAATACGGTTTATGAAGTAATGAAGGAACTATGGTATTTTGGCAAGGATATGGATGATTTAGAAAATACATTGCTTGACGGTGCTATTAATGGACTTGTCGACAGCGGCGGTGATCCGCATACGATGTATATGGATGCGGAATTAATGAATCGTTTTATCAGCAATCTGGAAGGCAGCTTTGAGGGTGTCGGCATTCAGTATTTTCCGACCAGTGATCGGGCGGTCATTACTCGAATCATCAAAAATTCACCCGCTGAGGCAGCCGGTTTGCTGGCTGGTGACGCAATTTTAAAAATCAATAATCAGAGTGTTGAAGGGAAAACAAGTACAGAAATAAAAAGTATGATTACCGAGAGTGAAAGCAAGGATGTTGTCTTAGTGCTTGATCGCAGCGGTGAAGAAATGGATGTTACTTTGACACGGGCAGAGATTGAAAATTCTGCCTATGGTTATGTGTTGGATCAAGTTGGTATCTTAGAAATCAGCTCCTTTGCGGAAACTACCGCTCATGAAGTAGGTCTGTATCTTGAAGAATTTGCGGCGCAGGGCATTAACAAGCTGATTATCGATCTGCGTGATAATACCGGTGGTTATCTGGTAAGTGTTGTGGATACAGCGTCTTATTTCCTGCCTGATGATACGGTTATATTAAAACAGGAAGACCGCGCGGGAGAGATTACGGAATATAAAACAAAGAGTAATATTCATAATTATGATTTTGATTCAATCGCGTTGCTGGTGAATGAAAATACTGCATCAGCGGCTGAAGTGCTGACAGCTGCTTTAAAGGAACAAAAAGATGTGGATGTGATCGGTAAGCTGACTTATGGCAAGGGAACGGTTCAGCAGTCAATTCCATTCCGCGACGGCAGTGCTATTAAATATACGGTAGCTCAATGGCTGACACCGAAGGATAATAAGATCAATGGTGTGGGTATCACGCCGGATTATGATGTGGATCTGCCGAAAGCGTTAAGTATCAGTTATTATGAAGATAATACGGTTTATGAGGTTGATTCGGTGGCTCAAAACGTGCAGTCCGCTCAATATTATCTGCAGTTTAACGGCTATTCTGTCGATCGTACAGACGGTTATTTTTCAGAAGCTACAAGGCAGGCAATCTTGGCTTTTCAAAGGGATAATGATTTAACAGAAACGGGGGTTATTGATACGGAATTGCTGGTTCGTTTATTTTCGGCAACTACTTATACATGGTTTGAAAATAAGACTGAGCTGGATACACAGCTTGTGAAAGCTATGGAGGTCGTGAATGGAAGATAAACAATTATTTGAACTGGTTTCATCCTACCAGCCTCAGGGTGATCAGCCTAAAGCGATTGAAGAGTTAGTGAATGGTCTGAAGGAAGGGAAAAAGTGCCAGGTATTGCTCGGCGCGACAGGTACTGGTAAAACATTTACCGTTTCCAATGTCATTCAGGCGATGAATCGGCCGACGCTGGTGTTTGCGCATAATAAAACACTGGCCGGACAGCTGTATGCGGAGTTAAAGGAATTCTTTCCAAAGAACCGTGTGGAATATTTCGTTTCCAACTTTGATTATTATCAGCCGGAGGCTTATCTGCCAAGCTCTGATACTTATATTGATAAAACGGCGACAACAAATCAGGAGCTGGATATGCTGCGGATGGCGGCGGTCAATTCAGTGCTTGAACGCCGGGATACGATTATTGTTGCGTCGGTAGCCTGTATCTATGGCGCCAGCAATCCGGAACAATACCGGGAGATGTTTTTTACGCTGCGGGTTGGTGAAGTTATTGACCGCAATGTCTTGCTGAAACAACTGGTAGACCGTCAATACAAGCGCAATGATATTGATTTGACGCGCGGCTGTTTCCGTGTGCGCGGTGATGTAATTGAAGTAGCACCGGGCCATACGGACAGCTATATGCTGAGAATTGAATTATTTGATGATGAAATTGAACGTATTTGTGAGGTTGAGCCGCTGACCGGCAAGCTTTTAAATGCGTATAGCGTCTATGTCATGTATCCTGCCAGCGGTTATGCAACCCGTAAAGATATATTGCTGCGGGCATGTGATACGATTGGCGAGGAGCTGAAAGAGCGGAGTGCTGAGCTTGAAAGAGAAGGCAAGCTGCTTGAGAAACAACGGCTTGAACAGCGCGCTTCCTATGATATAGAAGCACTTCGTGAATTTGGCGTCTGTCCGGGTATTGAAAATTATTCAAGGCATATTGACGGCCGCAAGCCTGGTGAAAGACCATATACTTTACTTGATTATTTCCCAAAGGATTTTCTGTTGATTGTCGATGAAAGTCATGTTTCACTGCCGCAGATCCGCGGTATGTACAACGGCGACCGCGCCCGTAAGGAAACACTGGTTAATTATGGCTTCCGTCTGCCAAGTGCTTTGGATAACCGACCGATGCGCTTTGAAGAATTTACGTCGATGATTAATCAGGCAATCTATGTATCAGCAACACCCGGAGATTATGAGCTGGAACAGACGCATGGTGAAATTGTCGAACAGATTATTCGTCCAACGGGTCTGCTTGATCCACAGGTGGAAGTACGGCCGACTGCCGGACAGATTGATGATCTTGTTGATGAGATCCGCACCCGCATTGAGCGCAATGAGCGTGTCTTAGTTACAGCCCTCACTGTACGCATGGCTGAGGAGCTGACAAATTATCTGAAACAGCTGGATCTGAAGGTTGGCTGGCTGCATCATGAAGTTAAAACCATTGAACGCAGTGAAATTATCCGTGATCTGCGTCTAGGTAAAATTGATGTGCTGATTGGTATCAACCTGCTGCGTGAAGGTCTGGATATTCCTGAAGTGTCCTTAATTGCCATCTTAGATGCGGATAAGGAAGGCTTCTTGCGAAGTGAGCGTTCTTTGATTCAGATTATCGGCCGAGCTGCCCGTAATGCAGATGGCAGAGTCATCATGTATGCGGATAAGATGACTGACAGTATGAGTAAAGCCATCAATGAGACAAATCGACGCCGCAGTATACAGATTGAATACAATAAGGCGCATAATATCATTCCAAAAACAATTATTAAGCCAGTGCATGAAGTTATGCACAGCAAAGAAACGCAGGAAATGGCGACTGCTTACATGAAGAAGAAAAATAAGCTGGGCAAGAAGGACAAGGTTAAACTGCTTGAATCACTGGAAAAAGAAATGAAGGAAGCGGCAAAGGCATTGGATTTCGAGCGTGCTGCCGAACTGCGTGATATGATTATCGAACTGAGGGGTGAATAGAATGCTGGGAAGTACAAAAGTTAAACAGCTGACGGTAAAGAATGTACTCTTAATTATTACATATTCAGTCCTGCTTATTTTTGCGCTGATTAATTATCAGCCGATATTGGCATTTATCGGCAAGATTCTTGATTTGATTTCACCCTTTTTCATCGCGGTTGGAATCGCTTATGTCTTTAATATACCTTTGAAATTTTATTTGAATAAACTGCCGGAACAGATGAAATACCGCAAAGCATTGGCAGCGGTACTGGCTTTGGTAACAATTCTTTTGATTTTCTTTGTGATTATCAGAATCATTGCGCCGCAGCTTCAGGAAAGTATCGGGATGTTAATCGATAATGTTCCGGGTTATATTGAGAAAAGTAATGAATTTATCAATAAGCTGACTGCGGAATTTGAATTCAGTGAGGAAATGCTGACACAGATCAATAATCTGATTGGGGAAGCAAGCAAATGGCTGATGAGCTTTGCCACTGATTTATTGCCGCGGCTTTTGGCAATTGGCAAGGGTGTTACGAACGGCATTATGAATTTATTTCTGGCATTAATTATCGCTGTTTATATGACGGTCAGTAAGGAAAAATTGCTGAATCAGCTGAAAAATGTTTTATATGCATTTTTGCCTGAACCAGTAAATAGTTATGTGAATCATGCGGCAACAATGGCTAATAGTACATTTTCAAGCTTTATCAGCGGTCAGCTGGTGGAAGCGGTCATCATTGGGGTGCTGTGTTATATCGGCTGTCTGGTTTTGAAGATTCCTTATGCGCCGATTTTAGCGGTTGTGATTGGCTGTACGAATATCATACCGATTTTCGGCCCAATCATCGGAACCTTTGTCTGTGCGGTCTTGATTGTGTTCGTTTCACCGATTAAGGCAGTGATCTTCATTGTATTTGGCATCTGTCTCCAACAGTTTGAATCCAACTTAATCTATCCTAAGGTTGTTGGAACTTCAGTTGGTTTGAGCGGTTTATGGGTTTTATTTGCGATTACCTTAGGCGGCGGTTTGTTTGGCTTAGTGGGAATGCTTTTGGGACTGCCGACATTTGCGGTGCTGTATCGTCTCTGCGGGGATGAGGTGGCGCGCCGGATTGCCTTGAAGCAAGCCAAAAAGGCTAACGCGAGTGCTATGATCGAGCAAACAGAATAAAGAACGTTTGAATGAATCTATGAAATAACACAGAAGGGAGTGACATGTATGAAACTGGCACTCCTTTTGTACTATAAAAAGGCAGCAGAACGATCAATTGTGCGGCTGTTGAAGTTTTTAACACTTTGTTTAAAGACTTAGTATCGATGACGGTATAAATCTGCCATTATGATTGTGAGATAAGAAAAAACATTGTTTAAAATGTGCAAAAAACACCAACCTAAGGTATAATAGGTACGTTCGAGGTGAAATTATGGAGAATGATAAAATAGTAATTAAGGGTGCTCGTGAGAACAACCTGAAGAATATAGATATTGAAATCCCCCGCAATCAATTTGTAATTATGACGGGGGTATCCGGAAGCGGTAAAACATCTTTGGCTTTTGACACGATTTATGCGGAAGGCCAGCGCCGTTATATGGAAAGCTTAAGCGCCTATGCCCGTCAATTTTTAGGGAATAGTGAAAAACCGGATGTTGATTCTATTGAGGGCTTGTCACCGGCAATCTCCATCGATCAGAAAACGACCAGCAACAACCCGCGTTCAACCGTAGGAACGGTTACTGAAATCTATGATTATCTGCGTCTTTTATATGCTCGTATCGGGGTGCCTTATTGTCCGACACATAATGAACCGATTGAAAGCCAGACAATCAAACAGATGGTGGATCGTGTCATGGAGCTTGAGGATAAGACACGTTTAATGATTTTAGCGCCGATTTTAAAAGATAAGAAGGGAACACACAAGGATCTGCTTGATAAATTAAAGAAAGAGGGTTATGTGCGTATCCGTCATAATGGCGACATGGTGCTGCTTGAGGAAACTGAAGGCTTTGATAAGAATAAGAAGCATACGATTGATGTCGTGGTAGACCGTATTGTGAAGGGCAGCGACCGTGCCCGTATCGCGGATTCATTAGAAGCGGCGCTGAAGCTTGGCAAGGGTATGGCATTAGTAGCTTATAATGATGAAGAAATATTGTTTTCCCAGAATTATAGCTGTAAATACTGTGGTTTTAGTGTACCGACACTTGAACCGCGGCTTTTCTCATTTAACGCGCCTTTGGGGGCATGTCCTTCATGTAAGGGACTTGGTATCACCCAAAAAGTAAATCTTGATTTTTTGATTCCGGATCGTAAGAAGTCGATTCGTCAGGGCGGTATTGTTTATTATAAGAATATTATTGCTAAGGAAAATCTGGAATGGCTGAAATTTAAAGCGTTATGTGATCATTATAAGATTGATATTGATAAACCGATTGAGAAGCTGACAAAGAAGGAAATGGATATCATTTGTTTTGGTTCTACCGAACCGATTGATTATCAGCTGGAATCTAAATCGGGAACGAGCTTTAGAAAGGTTGAATTCATTGAAGGTGTCTGCACATTGATTGAGCGCCGTTTCATGGAAACTACTTCACAGATGAGCCGCGAATGGTATGCGACTTTCTTATCAGAAGCACCATGTCCTGTCTGCGGCGGTAAGCGTCTGAATGAGCAGGCGCTGTCAGTGCGTGTCTGTGGCTTGAATATTTTTGAATGGACGCAGATGTCGGTGAAACAGTCATTGGTTTTCTTGGGGCAGATGCAGCTGAATAAACAGCAGCAGGAGATTGCCCGCTTGATTTTGAAAGAGATCCGTGAGCGTCTGCAGTTTTTGAGTGATGTAGGTCTCGATTATCTGACCTTGGATCGTCTGGCTGGTACGCTTTCCGGCGGTGAAGCCCAGCGTATTCGTCTGGCTACCCAGATTGGTTCGCATTTATCCGGTGTGCTGTATGTGCTCGATGAGCCGAGTATCGGTCTGCATCAGCGTGATAATGACCGGCTGATTGCTTCGTTAAAAGCGATGCGTGATTTAGGTAATTCATTGATTGTTGTCGAGCATGATGAAGATACAATGCGTGCCAGTGATTATCTGATTGATATCGGGCCAGGTGCCGGCATTCACGGCGGTGAGGTTGTTGCTGCTGGTACCCCGGCTGAGGTAATGGAAAATCCAGATTCAATTACGGGTGCCTATCTATCAGGAAGAAAGCAAATCGCGATTCCTGAAACGCGAAAAAAGGGCAATGGTTTATGCCTTGAAGTGATCGGCGCCTGCGAAAATAATTTAAAAGATGTGACAGTTAAATTTCCGTTGGGTAAATTGATTGTGGTAACCGGTGTTTCAGGCAGCGGTAAGAGCTCATTGGTTAACGAAGTATTATCTAAAGGAATTCAGCATTCCTTAGGACGTATGAAGGTGCTGCCGGGGAAATGTAAGAAAATTAAAGGTCTCCAGCATATTGATAAGATCATTGATATTTCACAGGACCCAATCGGCCGTACACCGCGGTCAAATCCAGCTACCTATACAGGTGTTTTTGATGATATCCGTGATTTATTCGCACAGACTGCCGAAGCTAAAATCCGCGGCTTTGACAAGGGACGTTTCTCCTTTAACGTAAAGGGCGGCCGCTGTGAAGCGTGTCAGGGTGATGGCATTCTGCGTATTTCAATGCATTTCTTACCGGATGTCTACGTGCCTTGTGATCAGTGTGAGGGACGCCGTTATAATGAAGAAACATTGGCTTGCACCTATAAGGGCAAGAGCATCTATGATGTTTTAGAAATGAGTGTGGAGGAGGCGATTGATTTCTTCCATAACGTACATAAGATTCGTCATCGCTTGCAGACGCTGAAGGATGTGGGGCTTGGCTATGTGAAATTAGGACAAAGCGCGACCACGCTTTCCGGCGGTGAGGCACAGCGTGTTAAATTAGCCAGTGAGCTGCAGCGCAAGGCAACCGGCAAGACGCTGTTTGTTTTAGATGAACCGACAACCGGTCTGCATACAAGCGATGTCGCGAAGCTGCTTGAGGTTTTACAGCGTATTGTGGATAATGGCGATACCGTGTTGGTTATTGAGCATAATCTCGATATCATTAAATGCGCTGACTGGATTATTGATATTGGACCGGAAGGCGGCGATGAAGGCGGTCAGATTATGGTTAGCGGTACACCTGAACAGGTTGCGGCTTGTGAGCACAGCTATACAGGTATCTATCTGAAACGCGTGCTGGAGGGTAAACGATAAATGGAAAATGTAGAAGCGAATCTTAAAGTAAAGGATCTGGTTAATTATTTTGATTTTGAAATCATTGAAGGCAGCGAACAGTCATTAGAAAGACCAATCGTAATTGCGGACACGAATCGTCCAGGCCTTGAGCTGGCTGGCTTCTTTGATTTTTCACAGTCTAAACGGGTCGTGATTCTCGGTGATAAAGAAATCGCCTATATTGAAACGATGGATGAACGTTCTCAGCGAATCAGCTTTGATTTCATCACTAATGAGGTGACACCGGCGATTATTATTTCGAAGAGCCATATGTGTCCGCCGATTCTTAAGGAAATCGCGAAAGAAAAGGATTTTCCGCTTTTGCGTTCAATGTCAGAAACCTATCGGTTAATTATTGATGTCGTAACTTTTCTTGATGAGAAATTAGCGCCTACCGCAAGCCGTCACGGCGGTTTATTGTCAATCTATGGCAAGGGCGTCATGATCAGCGGCGAAAGCGGCATGGGCAAGAGTGAAATCGCGCTCGAATTAATTAAGCGCGGTCATTTACTGGTTGCTGATGACCGGGTGGATTGTTCCCGCATTCATAATAAGATTGTTGGCCGGGCGCCGACGATTTTGCGTGAGATGCTGGAAATCCGCGGTATCGGTATTATCAATGTTTCAAGAATGTTCGGGGCCAGCTCGGTACTGGATAAGGTAGAGGTATCCTTAGTGGTACAGCTGGAGCAATGGCATCCGGATAATGATTATGATCGTGTGGGTATTGAGGATAAGAAATTTGAAACAATTCTTGGTGTGGATATACCAAAAATTATACTGCCGGTTAAGGAAGGCCGTTCAATGGCGGTTATTATTGAATCCGCGGTCACAAATTTCACCTTATCAGAAATGGGAATGGATTCAGCGAAGGAGTTTGAACAGCGGGTGCTGGACTTTATCGCTAAAAATAATTAGAGAGGAGCTTTACTGATGCAGTTTTTTCCAACTTCAAAGATTTTTCTGTCTTTTGGTTCACTGCATATCACTTGGTATGCAATCTTTAGTCTTACCGGTGCGCTGGTTACTTATTATCTGAGTCAGCGTACCTTGAAAAAAATGGGTTATAAAGAAAGTCTTGGCGAAGATTATTTCATCATGATGCTGCCGATTGCTTATATCGGCGCGCGTATTTGGTACTGCCTGTTTGAATGGAAGCAGTACATTGCCGATCCGATTTCTATCTTCTATGTATGGGAGGGCGGTCTGGCATTCCATGGCGGTGTTATCGCAGCTGTTATTTTCGGCTGGTTCTTCCTGAAGAAAAGAAATGTTGACGCGAGGCGGTTTGCGGATGCCTGCGCGCCGAATCTGCTGATTGGGCAAGCCATCGGACGCTGGGGTAATTTTGTGAATCAGGAGGCCTTTGGCGGTGTGGTTTCAGAATCTTTCTTTAATCATTTTCCGGCCTTTATCAAAGAGGGCATGTTTATTGATGGTGCTTATCGGATGCCAACCTATCTATTTGAGGGTGTCGGCAATCTGATTGGTTTTATTCTGATCTATTTTGGCTTTAAGAAATATGGCCGTAAAAAACGCGGTGACATGGCTTATGCTTACATTGTCTGGTATGGTGTAGTACGTTTCTTCGTGGAAGGTCTGCGTACTGATTCATTGATGATGGGACCAATCCGGGTTGCCCAGCTGATTTCAATCTGCGGTATTATTTTAGGCGTATTAGGTCTGCTTGGTGTATATGATAAGCTATTCGCGAATATCTGGCCGTTTAAGAAGGTCAAACCAGTTGTGTTATTTGATCTTGATGGTACACTATTAGATACAGAGGCTTTGATTGCTGACAGCTTCCGTCATGTATTTGCGATTTACCGTCCTGATTATGTATTAACAACTGCAGATCTCAAAGGCTTTTTAGGGCCGACGCTGAAGGAAAGCTTTGAGAAATATATACCTGAAGTAAACAGTGACGAATTGATCGCGGAATACCGCAAATTCAATCTCGCCCATCATGATGAGTATGTAAAGCCTTTTTATGGTGTGGAAGAAGTATTGAGAACGTTAAAAGAAGAGGATTATGATATTGGTGTAGTTTCCAATAAAACAGTACAGACAGTGACTCACGGTCTGGAATACTGCGGCTTAAAGGATTATTTTCCGGTAATTGTCGGCTGTGAACAGCTGAATAAGGTAAAACCTGATCCGGAAGGTTTAATCAAAGCATGTGCTGAATTATACCGCTCCATTGACAATGTTGTTTATGTCGGTGATTCAGTGGGTGATATCAAAACCTGTAAGAATATGTCAGCCTTCTCCGTGGCAGCCTCTTTTGACAAGACACGCCGTGAAGAATTACAGGCGGCTAAGCCATGCGCTCTAATTACATCAATGCCTCAGTTATTAGATATCCTAAAGGAGGATCACGAATGGAGCGACTTTACGACACTATAATTATCGGCAGCGGCCCAGCTGGCTTAAGCGCGGCTATCTATGCGGCAAGAGCCGGCTTAGAGGTTGTATTAATTGAAAATTATGCACCTGGCGGCAAGCTGGTAAGAACATCAATTATTGAGAATTATCCAGGTCTTGAATCGGCAGAAGGTACGACCTTGGCCATGGATATGATGAATCATGCAATGAATCTCGGAGCTGAATTGATCAGCAGCAATGTAGTAAAAGTCAGTGACGGTGAAACAAAAACGGTTACTTGTTCTGACGGTACGACACTGCATGGCCGAACACTGCTGCTGGCCAGCGGTACGGTTGAGCGCAAGCTGAATATCCCCGGTGAAGAAAAGAATATTGGTCATGGCGTATCTTTCTGCGCGATCTGTGACGGTGCCTTTTATAAAGACAAGATTGTTACGATTGTCGGCGGCGGTAATTCAGCTATTGAAGAAAGTCTTTATCTGAGCCAGTTTGCATCATGCATCAATGTTCTTGTGCGCTCAAAGCTCAGAGCTGACGCGATGCTGATTGAAAAAGCAGAAAAGAATGAAAAAATACATATCAAGATGGGTTATATACCTGTGGAAATACTTGATGATGGCACCAAGGTCTGCGGTATTAAAGTTAAAAAGCTGGCAGACGATAGTGAAGAAGTATTGGAAACCAGCGGCATTTTCCCATATATCGGTTTGGATCCTATGACGGATTACTGCCGTGAACTGCCGATTCTTGATGAGGCAGGTTATGTATTGACCGATGAGCGAATGGAAACTTCACTGCCCGGCATCTTTGCGGCAGGTGATGTGAGACGCAAACAAATCCGTCAGGTAATCACAGCGGCCAGCGATGGTGCTATCGCGGCTCAGAATATTTTTCATTTATTAAGAGATTAAACACTGCCAGATGCTCACGCATCTGGTTTTCAGTCATATAAATAATTACCATTATCTATGCGGAAAGCTTCTGTCTAACTTTTTCTGTGCATAAAATAAAGAATATGGTAAACTAAATAAAAGAAGAGGTGAACAGTATGAGTGAACAGAATATTGTCCTAGTCACTGGTATGTCCGGTGCCGGTAAGTCAACTGCCATGTCGATTCTTGAAGATATGGGCTATCACTGCATTGATCAATTTCCGGTACAGCTTGTCAGTTCCCTTGGTAAAATTATCAAAAATGATCCAGATCCGCGGTATCAGAATATCGCTTTGGCAACATCAGCTCTGGATTATCCGACCTTTCTGACTTATTTTGAAAATATCAATGTCAATGTACGCGTTGTTTTCTTAGATGCCAGCAATGAAAAGCTGCTTCAGCGCTATAAATTCACAAGACGCCACCACCCATTTTTAATTTTTAAAATGGCGAATACCCTTGAGGATGCGATCGAAGCGGAACGTGAGCTTTTTAACGGCCTTCAGGAACGCGGTGCGATACTTCATATCGACACAACAAAGCTGTCTCAGCATGAATTAAAGGATAAGATTGAGGAACAGCTCAAGCTTGGCGAGAAGCCGGTCTTTTCCATCTCCTTTGTATCCTTTGGTTATAAGCATGGGATTCCGATGGACAGCGATTTGCTGTTTGATGTGCGTTTTTTACCAAATCCCTATTATATCGACGAATTAAAAACGTTAACGGGGGATGATGCACCGGTTTATGATTATGTAATGAGCTTTGATGAGACACAGGATTGTCTGAAGCATTTACAGCCATTTCTTGATTATGCGTTTGTTCAGTATCAAAAAGAAGGCAAGAATCACTTAACGGTCAGCATTGGCTGCACCGGCGGTCAGCATCGTTCAGTATCCATCACCAATTGGCTTTATGAACATTACTCAAAGGAATATACATGCTATAAGTCGCATCGTGATAAAGCGGGGAAACGCCGATGAAAAATATAACCGTAATCGGCGGTGGTACTGGCTTATCAGTGATTTTAAGAGGCTTAAAGCAAATTGAGGATGTGCATATTTCGGCAATTGTAACGGTTGCTGATGACGGCGGCAGCACCGGCCGTCTGCGGCGCCAGTTTCATATTCCGGCAATGGGTGATATCCGCAACGTCATGGTTGCGCTGGCAGAAGAAGAAACCTTATTTTCACACTTGATGAACTACCGCTTTGATGGTGAGGATCATGATATCGGCGGCCACAATCTGGGAAATCTGATTTTAACCGCGCTGAGTGAGGAAAGCGGCAATTTCATGGATGCGATTGCGACTATTTCTAAAGTTTTAAATGTTAAGGGTGATATCATACCGGCAACTACTCAGGTCATCACGCTGTTTGCTAAGATGATCGACGGAACGATTGTCCGCGGTGAAAGCAACATCCCTAATTTCGACAACCGCATTCAAAAGGTTTACTATGAAGAAGAAGTTACGGCGACACCGCAGGCGATTGAGGCATTGGCTAATGCGGATCTGATCGTTATCGGAATTGGCTCTCTATATACCAGCGTCATTCCTAATTTGATTATCGAAGGCATTACGGATGCAATCAGGCAGTCAAAAGCGAACTGCGTTTATTTCTGTAACGCGATGACCCAGCCCGGTGAAACCGATAATTATTCACTGGAGGATCATGTAGAGGCGATTGAAGCGCATTCCTACAAGGGAATCATTCAAACTGTATTTGCCTATGAGGATGATATCAGTGAGGAAGTGCTGTCACGTTATAATCTTGAAGGTTCAACCCCGGTAATTATCCGTGAAAATGAACATGATTATGATGTGATTGAAGAAGAATTATTGAATTTTAATGGTAAACTGATTCGTCATGATCCGGATAAGATCAGGGATCTGTTAAGTAAATATTTAAAAAAGGATTGATGAAGCATGTCATTTACAAGTGAAGTAAAAACTGAAATAGCACAGAATGGTGAACTAAAGCCATGCTGTATGAGGGCTGAATGCGCGGCATTGATTAAAATGTGCTCAACGCTGAATTTCACAAGCTCGGGGATGCATCTGACGATTTCCACCGAAAGCGCCCCGACAGCAAAGCGGATTTTAAAGCTGATGAAGGAGCTTTATAATGTTACCAGTGAGTTATCAGTATTAAAGAAAATGAATCTGAAAAAGAATAATATCTATGTTCTGCGTATCCGCAGCCGTACTTCAGAAATTTTAAAAGATCTTGAAATCATGGATGCCGGCGGCTTAAGAGCGCATCCAAGCGCTAAGATGGTCAGTAAGGAATGCTGTGCCAAAGCCTTTCTTGCCGGCGCTTTTTTAGCCGGCGGCAGTGTGAATTCACCGAATAAAGCAAATTATCATTTAGAGATTGCTACTAATGATGAAGGCTTGGCAAAATTTATCCAGAAGCAGATGGAAAAGTTCTATCTGCCGGCGAAGGTGATTCAGCGCCGCAATCAATCTGTTGTCTATCTGAAAGCCAGTGATAAAATCTCTGATTTTCTTGCCTGTGTCGGTGCTCATCAATCAGTATTTGAATTTGAAGACAGTCGGATTCAGCGTGATTTCATGAATAATCTGACGCGTTTGGATAACTGTGAGCTGGCTAATGAAATGAAAAGCCTGGCGGCGGGGAAAAGTCAATGCGATGATATTGAATGGATTGAAAATTATGCCGGCCTGGAATCCTTACCAGAGAAGCTGCGTAATGTGGCGCTGCTGCGCAAGGAGCATCCGGAGGCATCGTTAGTTGAATTATGCGACTATTATGAAGAGGGCTTTAATGAAGTGATTTCTAAATCGGGAATGAAGCACCGTCTGAGTAAAATTAAAGAAATAGCTGCCAATTATAAACACGCATAGGGATATAAAAAATAGCTCAGAATAAGAGTGGTGATGACAATGATGCCTGCTGATTCTGAGCTTTATGATCAAAAAGAGACTGTGGATGTAGAAAAATGTGATGAAGATGAACTGGTGTTCTCAAAGGATGAACATAGTTTTCAGGCATCCTTTTTTAATATTCGCTTCGTGAATGAAGAAGCCCGCCGGCAGGCATGTGAAATGCTGACGAAAGCCCGCCGTGTAGAGGTAGAAATTGATCCTCAAAGCAGCCGTGATCAGCCCGTTGATGTTTACGTGTTTACCGATGGCACATTGCTTCAGAAAACGCTGTTGGAAAAGGGGCTGGCCTTGATTAATATCCGCAACCCTGAATATATTCATGAAGCTGAAATGGAAGAAGGCGTAGCTGAAACAACAGCCGTAGTCGCTGATGCGCAGGTTTTTGTTGACCATCGTGAGGTTGATTTATTCTATCTGCCGTGTCTGCTGCTGTTAATTTGTGTTTTACGGAAAGGTTTTAAGAAGATTTAACGTAAAATTATGTGAAGTTATCAAATCGATTAAAAACTTTGAGAAAACATAGTAAATAGTTTATAATAGACAATGAAAGAGAGGTATTTGAATGACGGATTTAGTTAGAATCATCATTGGAGTTGCGCTGGTTTTTCTCTTTATCAGTCTGCTTCCTTACCTGGGCGGAATCGCCATTATATTCTTGGTAATTTCACTTGCTGCTAATCTGATTGGTTCAATTACTGGCAGAAAGCGCCGTAATACGCATTATTCATCGAATCAGCATTATTATGAAGAACCTAATATTGAAAATGAAAATATTCATTTTGATACATACGGCAGAGTAAATCCTGATGTAATTGATGTAGAATATACAGAAAAAGAAGAGGAATAGCGGGGTAAATTATGATTAGGGACGCAGTGGAAAAAGATAAACAGGCCATTCAGAATTTATTGAAAATGTGCTTTCCAATCAAAAGCAGCGATTTTATGGACTGCTTCTTTTCGTCTGTTTATGATTATGGCCGCAGCGTTGTCTGTGAGATTGATGATCGAATCGTATCATGCGTGCATATGCAGGAGATGAATGTTCAGCTCAACGGCATGGCAGTGAAGTCGATTTTTTTATCTCAGCTGAGTACGCATCTTGATTATCGGCGCAGCGGTTATATGCAGGAATGCATGGCGAGTGTGCTTGATGAATGTGATAAAAAGGTGCTGCTTACATTTGCGGAAGCGAGTAATCCCAAGCTGTTGGAGCGTTTCGGTTTCCAACAGGCATCAATTCACCGCACCTATGATCTGCCTGCCAAGTATTTTGACAAGGCAACAACCATCGGTATTACCGATACATATACGGCGGCGGAGTTATTGGCTGTTTATGAAGAATTTATGACCCATTTTGACGGTTATAAAATCCGTAATGTAATGATGTTTGAGCGGATGATTAATGAATGTCTGCACTGCGGTGAACAGCTGCTGGCATATCGTGATTCACAGGGCCGAATCAGAGGCTATGTGCGCTTTAGATCACGAAAGGATCATGTCAAAGTCAGTGAATGTATCTACTCCGGCAGTACGGTTCTGACAAAGCTGCTGAAGGCGGCAGTCGGCAATCATACAGAGCTGCGTCTTGAGGTCAGTGAAGCTGAGCATTTGGAGAAGGTATTTCCGCTGGCAATGTCAAGAAAACGCATCTTTACAATGGTGCGCTGCGGTAATCTGCCATTATTTAATAAGCTGTATAACGCCAATGTTAGAACAAGCAAGGATGCTTATGCCATTGGTTTTAAACCCTTGTATCTGAATGAGAAATATTAAAAGACCCTCGCCGGTCTTTTTCTTTTAAAAAAACAGCCCTTAGGCTGTTGGGAATTACTTATGCTTTTGAATGTAAATGATACCTCTGATCTGCACACCGGCGTAAACCAATGATGCGATTGAAAGAATAACACTGAGAATAATCAATATAATTGTCGGTTCTTCATCCATCGTAAACAGATTGACAATTAATAGAATTGAAAGTAACAGCAGCAGGCATGTACGCAGCAATAATTTATTGCGGCCTTCTTTAACCATCAAATCTAATTGTGATTCACCTTTTTCAGGTTCAAAATTCTGATACTGAGTATAGCTGGGCAGTACCTTTACCCGCAGGGTAACTTCCATACCGATTGCTACAGCAACTAAAACGATACCAGTCAGCCAGTAGCTGATATTTGTCATGCTGTAAAGCAGAACAGCGATTACCAATGCTAAAATGTAACGCATCTGCAGAATCTGAAATTTACTGAAATCCTTCTCAGGAACGACATAACCAACGCGGGTTCTTTTGTTAAAATAGATCGTCTGACCATGTTTATCCTTATAGATATTATGTCCACTCAGCGCAGGTGTGTTCTTCTTATTACTGTTGTTCACTTGTTTTTTATTAGCCATATTTTATCCACCTCTAGCAACAATTATATCGTGATTTAAAGATGAAGTCTATAAATTAATAAATGTTTTGCACTTTTTAACAATGCGTCAGCCGCTATGTTGTAATTTATGCAAAACCTCGTTATAATGTAAACGCAAACAACGAACCAAGAAAATTTGGTTAGAAAGGGTGACATTACAATGATTTTTGGAAAAACTGAACAAGCATGGAAAGAGCTCTCTGGAATTTTCACAGCGACAGAAATTCATCAGCAGCCTGATACATGGGAAAAGACGATTGCTCAGATTGAAGCAAACAAAGAAAGCCTGAAGGAATTTATCGCTAAGACAACTTCTCAGCCTGATTATGACATTATCCTGACTGGTGCCGGTACTAGTGAATTCGTCGGCAACGCCCTGTATTCTTACTTACAGAAGAAATTAAACTACAAGGTTAAATCATATGGTACAACAGATATTACAGCGACTCCTGAAAATTATTTGTCACAGGATAAGCCAACTTTGTTAGTAAGCTTTGGCCGCAGCGGTAATTCTCCTGAATCCGTAGGTGCCGTAGACTGCGCGGAAGCCGTATGCAATAATTTACAGCATATTTTTGTTACTTGCAATAAGAATGGCGCCTTGTCATTAAAGGCAAATGAAAACAAGAACTGCTATGCTATCAATCTAACTGATGAGACACATGACCAGTCATTTGCGATGACAAGTTCATATTCAAACATGATGCTGGCTACTTTATTAGCCTTCTCACTGGATGATTTAGAAGAAACTGTTAAAAATGTTAAAATGATTCTTGCAGCTTCAAGAGTTTTATTAGATACTAGATATGATGAAATGTTGAAGGTTGTTGATGCATTTGATTTCAAACGTATCGTTTATCTTGGCAGCAACGTATTAAAGGGCACAGCACAGGAATCAGCATTAAAGATGCTTGAGCTGACAGCCGGTAAAGTTGTTACAATGTATGATACGCCGATGGGCTTCAGACATGGACCTAAATCAATTGTTGATGATACGACATTAACTGTTGTTTATTTGAGTGATAATGCTTATACTCGTCAGTATGAAGTTGACTTAATCAAAGAAATGAGCGGACAGCGCAAAGGCAATAAAATCATGGCTGTTTCTTCAAGAAAAGATGATGAGGTTGCGGCTCTGGTTGACTATTTCTATTCATTTGATAATGAAACAGATGCTGACAATATGTATCTTGCATTTGAATATATCCTGGCAGCTCAGTTAATTGCATTATACAAATCACTTTCATTCGGTATCACACCAGACAACCCATGCCCAAGCGGTGAAGTAAATCGTGTTGTTAAGGGTGTAACATTGTATCCATATACTAGAAAGTAGGAGAGGAAAATACTATGATCGGAATTATTGTAACAGGACACGGACATTTTGGTTCAGGATTAACAAGTTCATTGAACTTAATCGGCGGCGAACAGCAGAATTATAAATATGTTGACTTTGTTCAGGAATTCTCTGTAGATGATTTAGAAAGAGAATTGAATAAGGCAATGGATGAATTGAAGGATTGTGAAGGTATTTTAGTTCTTTCTGATCTGGCTGGCGGTTCTCCGTTCAAGACAGCGGTTGTATGCGGTGCTGCACGCGGCAACGTAAAAGTAATTGGCGGTACAAATCTGCCGATGCTTGTGGAAATTTCAATGGCTCGTCAATTTGTTAATGAATTAGAATCATTGGCTGATATGGCAGTAAATACTGGTAAGGATCAAGTTGTTAAATATGAATTCAAACCAGTTGAACAAAACGAAGCAGAAGAAGGTATTTAATCAGCATGAATTGGGAAGTGATTGGGTGGTCAGCCCTGACCTTCATCGTCTTGACTGCGGTTCTGATACTGGCTTATTTCCTATACAGCCGCAATATGATGAAGAAAAGACGCGAGGCATTAATTCAGATGGATGCTTTGATTAAGCCGGGTAAGCCTTGTTCATTCAACGGCATTCAGGCTAAAATCATATCTGCCGGTCAGGAAACATGTAAAATAGAGATTGCCAAGGATGTGGTAATTACTGTTTCAAGGTTCATGATCACACCGATAGTTTAAGGTAATAGAGAGAAAAAGGTAAATAATAAATAGAAACACCTCGGCTGAGGTGTTTTTAGTTATAGATAGTTTTCGCGTAGTCAGTCGGAGTAAGACCAAACTGCTGTTTGAATTTTCTTGAGAAATAATGAATACTTGCAAAGCCGAGCATACTGCTTATTTCTGATATCGTATACATTGACTCCTTAATCAGCAGCTTGCTCTTATTCAGCTTCAGATCACTGATATATTGCTTTGGAGCTACATTGAGATTATTTTTAAACAAGGTCTGCAGGGAAGAACGGCTGATTGAGAATTTGTGGCAGATCTCCTCAATGGTTAAAGACTGATAGATATTTTCGTTGATATAAATGATAATTTCATTCAGTATCTCATTTTCAAACCGCTGCTGCATCGGCGTTGAAGCAATCGGCGTAGTCTGCAGGAAATCATATTGAAGCAGTTTAATAATCAGTTCTTTCAGATAACAGATCATTAAATCATTATCAAAGTATAACTCATTGCCGCTGACTTTAATGAAATTATTGAGGGCATTGTGTATATCGCGGTGGGAACTGAAGATGCGGTTGCTGATCAGTGATGGATCGCTGATATTCATCTCGAACAGAATCGTTAAATAGGAGCATGATTCATGCATGCCGGTGGACTGAGTATGAAACTGATTGGGCGCGTATAAGATTAAATCAAAGTTGCGCAGCTGATAATCCTCATTGTCGATAGTTGTATTTAAGGTGCCGTTATCAATGAATGTCAGCTCCCAGAACGTATGGCTTTCACCGGGGAACAGATAGTTGGCATTGCGGACCTGATAATAGTAAGCGTAAATTTCTGGTATTTCAACAGTTGGAATCACTCTTTCATATTCGATCGGCGCTGTTGAGAAGGTATAATCAACTGTTCGTTTCTTGGTGCCGAATTCACAGACCATTTCAACTTTCGCAGAAGCCGTGATGCTGATCAGATTGAAAAAGACACCGCGTTTGATTTTAATCATTCGGTGAATGACGAATTTCTCCATTTCAGCTGAATCAGGATCAAGCGTTACGACCAGCATTACAATACCGGAGGTTACTTTCAAAATCACATCATCATTGTAAACGTTGAAGTTCGTAATTGACTTGTTTTTTAATTTAAAATTCTGATGCTGCATCTTAATTGTCTGACGTCTTGACAGATCATTGATGATCTCGCCGTAGCGATTGAAAATATAACTGGTAGTTTTATTAAACATGTGAGAATCCCCCTTATGATTAGTATAGCAAATTTGAAAAACGAAAGGAATACGAAGGCTCAATAATTTGCACATTTTAGTAATAAATTTGTAGAAATTGGCAAAAGTAATAATTTTGGAATATTTTGGTGTTTTTTTGAATATAATGCAATTTTCAAAATCAATAAAATGATAAAAAAATCATGTAAATTTTGTCGGCCATAAATAAAACAAAATTATTGGCTTCGCGGAATCAGACGTTTAAAGCGCTTACATCGCCGTTTTCTGTAAGAAAATGTGAACTTTTCAACACTTGCCTGTTTAATTGTGTGAAATTTGTGTGATACAGCAATTTTTATAAAAAAATTAAAATGAGTATAAAAAAATGTAAAAATAAGTTTTTAAATTGTTAAAAAGTACAAAGGATTCAATAAAAAGTGTAAAGAAAAAATGCTTGAACTGACATAGAATTGAAGCGAAGTGAAAGGGTTTACTTGCTTAGCCCCCTCATCAAGGTCTAAGCATATCAACTTCATGTTTAAGATAGAAAGGAGAGAGTAGAATGCCAAATATCGTACTCACTAGAATTGACAACCGTTTAATTCACGGGCAAGTCGCTACTATGTGGTCAGGTGTCCTCGGCGTTAACTTATTATTAGTTGCTAATGATAACGTTGCTAAAGACGAACTGAGACAAAGCCTGATGAACATGGCTGCTCCTAGTTATGCTCAAACAAGATATTTCACTATTGAAAAAACTTGCGCGATCATTGACAAGGCCAGCCCTGCTCAGAAAATTTTCATTATCTGTGAAAATCCACAGGATGTATTAAGACTTGTTGAAGGCGGTGTGCCAATCAAGAAGGTTAACATCGGAAACATGCATATGGCAGATGGCAAACGCCAAGTTGCTACATCTGTTGCTGTTGATGATGCTGACGTTGCTGCATTCAAAAAATTGCAGGATTTAGGCGTTGAACTGGAAATCAGACGTGTTCCAGATACAGCACCTGAAGACCTCAATAAGTTATTTAAATAAACTTGAAAAAGTGAAAGGGAGAAATAATACATGGAGATTAATATTATTCAGGTCATCCTTTTAGCTGTATTGACATTCATTATGGCTATTGACCAGTTCTCTTTAACTGAGATCATTTCAAGACCTATTATCAACTGTACTTTAATCGGTGCAATCTTAGGCGACTTGAACACTGGCTTAGTTTTAGGCGGAACTTATGAATTAATGATGGTTGGTAACATGCCAGTAGGCGGCGCTCAGCCACCTAACGCAATCATCGGTGGTATCGTTGGTATGATCTTTGCTGTTCGTGCTAACATGGATATCAATGCTGCTCTTGGAGCTGCAATCGTATTCTCAGTATTCGGTGGTTATGCAGTTACATTAACATTTACTGTTATGTCTGGTCTTATGGCTAAAGCTGATAAAGCAGCTGAAGAAGCAAATCCTGCAGGTATCGTTCAAGTTAACTTTATCTCAATGGGTCTGTTAGGCGCATTATTCGCAATCATTTCAGTAGTTGCTTACGTTGGTGGTACAGCTGTTGCTCCAGCTCTTGAAGCATTCAGTACACAGTTCAGCTGGTTCATGGGCGGCTTAAGTGTTGCTGGTGGTATGATGCGTTTCGTCGGTTTCGCTATTCTGATGAAAATCATGCTTTCTGGTGAACTTTGGGGCTTCCTGCTTGCTGGTTTCGCAGGTGCAATCGTACTTGGAACTACAAGCGTATCTTCTGCAACTTTAGTATTATTAGCATTCATCGGTGTGGCTATTGCAATCTTTGACTACACAACTAATGTTCGCATCAAAGAAAATGCAGGCAGCGGAAATGGAGGATTCAGTGATGGCATCTAATGCAACTCAATATAAGGATTTGACTCCGGCTGCTAAGCTGGACAAAGCAACTTTAAATAAAATGGTTTGGTTGTCTTGCCAATTACAGGCTTCATTCAACTATGAAAGAATGCAGGCTTGCGGATGGTTATGGTCAATGTTACCAGGTCTTCAGAAGATCCATACAAACAAAGAAGATTTAGCAGCTTCAATGACTCATAATATGGAATTCTTCAATACTCACCCATTCTTCGTAACATTTGTTATGGGTATCGTTCTTTCATTAGAACAACAAAAAGCTGATATCGCTACTATCCGTTCAGTACGTGTTGCTGCAATGGGACCTTTAGGCGGTATTGGTGACTCATTATTCTGGTTTACATTAATTCCTATCGTTGCCGGTATCACAGCTCCTATGGCTATGGATGGCAATATCTTTGGACCAATCTTATTCTTCATTATCGCATTCGGCGTAGAAATGGCTATCCGTTTCTGGTTGATGTATTGGGCATATGATTTAGGTACTAGTGCTATTGGTATCATGACTAAGAATGCTAAAGAACTGACTCGTTCAGCTTCTATTCTTGGTGTATTCGTTGTTGGTGCTTTAATTGCTAACTTCGGCGGCGGTACTCAATTCGGTATCGATATCCCTAATGGTGAATCTGTAATTAGTCTGCAAGAAAAATTAGATACAATTCTGCCTTGCATGCTGCCATTTGCATTAACTTGCATGTGCTGGTATCTGTTATCTAAAAAAGGCTGGAAACCTATCCAATGTATCCTTCTGTTACTGGTTATCGGTATCGTTGGATGTGCTGTTGGTATCTGGTCTGGCGATTACACAGCGTTGATTTCAGTTCCTTGGCACGCATAAGAGTAAATAAAACTCTCATAAATTATTAATTTCTATCTAAACATAAGAAAAAGGCATCTGGTCGCACAGATGTCCTTTTTCTTTCTATATTACTATACGATTTTATCCACAATACCATAGGCTAAAGCATCTTCGGCACTTAAGTAACAATCACGGTCGCAGTCATGTTTAATCATGTCATAGGGCTTGCCGCAGCGCTGGGCTAAGATATTATAGATATTACGCTGTACCTTTAGGATATGACGGGTCGCAATCTCCATATCACTGGCTTGTCCCTGTGAATTGCCAATAGGCTGGTGGATCATTACTTCGCAGTTGCTCAGGATCAGCCGTTTGCCTTTTGTGCCGGCAGCCAGTAAGATTGAAGCCATGCTCGCGCAGCAGCCCATGCCAATCGTCGACACATCGCAGCTGATGTGGTTCATGACATCATAGATCGCCAAGCCGCTGGAAATGCTGCCGCCGGGTGAATTGATATACATTAAAATATCATCATTATTCAGTGATGACAGATATAAAAGCTGGGCAGTGATTGAGGCTGCCATCTCATCATTTACTTCACCGACACATAAAATAATGCGTTCCTTTAATAAACAGGAGTATAAGTCATAGACCCGTTCAACATTCGCTGAACGCTCAATAACTGTGGGTATAAAACTCATTAAATCCCTCCAATCTTTATAGAGTATGCACATAGGTGCATGTTTAATACAAAAAGGCTAAAGTGAAAGAGTTCACAATTGACATTTCTATAAAATATCGTATAATAATATTGTTATAAAAGGAGGACTTTTAAAATGACAGTAAAAGTTGCTATTAATGGATTTGGACGTATCGGTCGTTTAGCATTCAGACAAATGTTCGGTGCTGAAGGTTACGAAGTTGTAGCTATCAACGATTTGACTAGCCCTAAGATGCTTGCTCACTTATTAAAATATGATTCAGCACAAGGCACATATGGTTTAGCTGACAAAGTTACAGCTGGTGAATCATCAATCACAGTTGACGGAAAAACTATCGAAATCTACAAGGAAGCTGATGCTAAGAACTTACCTTGGGGTAAATTAGGTGTAGACGTTGTACTTGAATGTACTGGTTTCTATACTTCAAAAGAAAAAGCTTCTGCTCATATCGCTGCAGGTGCTCGTAAAGTTGTTATCTCTGCTCCAGCAGGAAACGATCTGCCTACAGTTGTTTACAATGTAAACCACAACATCTTAAAACCAGAAGATACAGTAATTTCTGCAGCTTCTTGTACTACTAACTGCTTAGCTCCTATGGCTAAAGCATTAAATGACTTAGCACCTATTCAGAGTGGTATCATGACTACTGTTCACGCATACACTGGTGACCAAATGACATTAGACGGCCCTCAAAGAAAAGGCGATTTAAGACGTTCTCGTGCTGCTGCAGTTAACATCGTTCCTAACTCAACAGGTGCTGCTAAAGCTATCGGTTTAGTAATTCCTGAATTGAACGGTAAACTGATCGGTTCTGCACAGCGTGTTCCTGTTCCTACAGGTTCAACTACTATCTTAGTAGCTGTTGTTGACGGTGAAGTAACTGTTGATCAAGTAAATGCTGCTATGAAGGCTGCTGCTAATGAATCATTCGGTTACAATGAAGACGAAATTGTTTCTTCTGATGTTATCGGCATCAAATACGGTTCATTATTCGATGCAACTCAAACAATGGTACACAAGATGGAAAACGGAACTACTCAGGTTCAGGTTGTTTCTTGGTACGATAATGAAAACTCATACACTAGCCAAATGGTTAGAACTATCAAATACTTCTCTGAATTAGCTTAATTCACTGAATATTCAAGGGTGACTGGAAACGGTCATCCTTTTTTATGTAATATTTTTGCTTTATTAATTCAATCACAAATAAAATACATACAAGGAAGCACTTACCCGCTTTTATTTAATTATGTTAACTGTTCAGCAGCCGTAATATTTAGACAAAACATCGGGTGAACTTCACAAAATAATGGCTAAGTAAGGGCTTTTTTATGTAAATTGCTCTAAAAACATTAATTAATTACTAAAAATGTTAAAATTTTCCTTTATTTTTTTAAATTCATATAATAAAATGAACACCTACCCTAAAAGTTGGGTAGACTACTATGGACATGTTTTGTCCATATAAGGTTTGGAGGAAAATTTATGACAAAAGTTATTAAATACTATATACCGCTACTGAATAATCAGAAAAATTCTGATGAGTTATGTCAGAGCTTGAAGGAAATTGATGGCGTTGTGGCAATCGATACTGATCTGCAGCGCAAGAAATGCTCAATTACCTACAAGAATCATGTAGAGCTGGTTGATATTGTTACGGCTATTGAAAAACTGAATGTTGAGTATTACTTCTTATCAAGAGAAATGATTTGAAAATTCTGATGATAGTTGTTATACTATATTAAACAAACCAGTAATAGGGGAATAGTAAGCAGTAGAGCTGATTTACAGAGACAGCGGAAGGGTGGAAACGCTGAATGAGCGACTTGCTGAATGCACCTCTTAGGGTTCTTTCGATATGTAGAAGGAAACGTTGCCGGCGTTAACGGTCAGAGTGGAATTTATTTCAATTAGAGTGGAACCGCGTGTTGAAGCGTCTCTATACAGGGGCGCTTTTTTATTTGTTAAAGGAGAGAGAAACATGAAATTATTTAATAGTCTGCATAATAAAGTAGAAGCATTTAAACCGATGAATGAAAATGAAGTGAGCATGTATGTCTGCGGACCAACAGTTTATAACTATCCGCATATTGGCAATGCCCGGCCAATCATTGTATTTGATACATTAAAAAAGACTTTTGAAGCGTTGGGTTACAAGGTTAAATTTGTTTCTAATTTTACCGATGTTGATGATAAAATCATTAAAAAGGCAATTGAAATGAATGTTGATGAGAAAACGATTACTGAGCATTTCATCAATGCTTATAATGCGGATCGTCAGTCTTTGAATGCGGATCTGCCGGATGTGACGCCAAGGGTTACGGAGACAATGGATGAAATTATTGATTTTATAAAACTTCTGGTAGATAAAGGCTTTGCGTATGAGATTGATGGTGATGTTTATTTCAGAGTTAATAAAATTGATGATTATGGCCAGCTCAGCAATCAGCAGATCGAGGATTTGATGGTAGGCGCGCGTATCGATGAAAACGCGTTAAAGGAAAACCCGCTTGATTTTACCTTGTGGAAAAAGACAGAGGAGGGAATTAAATGGGATTCACCTTGGTCTAAGGGAAGACCAGGCTGGCACAGTGAATGTGTGGTTATGATCAACAATGAATTCCACCAGCATCAAATCGATATTCACGGCGGCGGCATGGATCTCAAATTCCCGCATCATGAAAATGAGATTGCTCAGTCAGAAGCGGCTTATGGTACGCATATCGCGAATTACTGGCTGCATAATGGCATGGTCAACATCGATGGTGAAAAAATGTCTAAATCCTTGGGTAATGTGATTTGGGTAAAAGATATTGTGGAAAAGCTGGGTGGCAATGTCGTAAGATGGCTGATGCTGTCAGCGCATTACCGTGCACCGTTAAATCTGAATGATCAGGCGGTTGAAACAGCACAGACAGAATTAGAGAAAATTAAAACATCACTGAAACAGGCTTATGTTAAGTTAGGGCTTGCGGGTATTGAGCTGGCAGGTAATCCGGATGAAACACTCTGGCAGGCATTTCTTGACGCGATGAGTGATGATTTGAATACGCATAATGCCTTTAAAGCTTTGTTTGATACAAATAAGCAGCTGAATGCGGCGGTGCGTACACGAGAGATTGATTATGGCCGTGTGGCTGCTTTGGTGATTACGATTGAAAAGATGCTTTATGTGTTAGGTATTAAGCTTGACCGCATTGTTTTAAGTGATGATGATAAGGATGTTTTCGCAAACTGGAACCAAGCTAAGGCGGAAAAGAATTTCGAAGCTGCTGATCAATACCGTGCTGTCTTAATGGAAAGAGGTCTGCTGTAATGGAAATCGTTCCTTACAATGGTACGACCTTGGCGTTTATTGGCGATGCGGTGATGACGCTGAAGGTGCGTGAGCTGCTTGTATCAAGAGGTCTGCAGAAACCTAATGAACTGCAGCGTATGACAGCGAAATGGGTCAGTGCCAAGGCACAGGCTTATTATCTGATGACGCTGATTGATAAAGGCTTCTTTACCGAAGAAGAATTGGCAATCATCCGCCGGGGCCGCAACGCGCAGACCGCTTCCATTGCCAAAAATGCTGATGTAGCTACGTATCGGCTGGCTACCGGGCTTGAGGCTATCTGGGGTTATTATCAGCTAAGCGGTGAATTGTTGAGAATGGAACAGCTTTGGAACGAAATTGTTATGTTAGGAGCGCAATAATATGGCACAATATGTATACGGGAAGAATGTCGTGAAGCAGCTGCTGAATGACGATAAAAAGATTTATGAGGTATTGATTCAGGAAGGGATGAAGGATCGTTCTTTTGAAGACTTACTGAAACAGAAAAAGATTCCGGTGCGCGTGCTGAATAAGAAGAAGCTTGAAGCATTGCTTAAAACTGATCATCATCAGGGAATCGCGGCAAGCATTGATGAATATAAAACTTATTCAGTCGATGAGCTTTTAAAGGCTGTACCAGCAGGCAAAACCCCGTTATTAGTCATGCTGGACGGTCTGGAAGATCCGCACAATCTGGGAGCTATTCTTAGAACGTGTGACTGTGTCGGCGCTGACGGCGTGATTATCGGCAAGCATCGCAGTGTACAGCTTACGCCGACGGTTGCTAAGGTATCTACCGGTGCTATCGATACGGTGAAGGTTGCTGTAGTAACGAATCTGGTTCAGACAATCAAGGATTTAAAAGAGAAGGGGTTTTGGGCAGTTGGTGCTGATGCGCATGACGCTAAAGATTATCGCGAAGGGCAGTATGATGTGCCGCTGCTGTTAGTCATTGGCTCAGAGGGCTTTGGCATCTCCAATTTGGTGCGGAAAAATTGTGATTACTGCATCGCTTTGCCGATGGCAGGCAGTGTTACATCGCTGAATGCGTCAGTTGCCTGCTCAATCCTGCTTTATGAGATTTACAGTCATCGCCATCCGCTTTAGTAATTAAAAATGAGGTGGGCAGGGAATGGAAACAATGAATGATTATGAGCTTTTGTATTTAATGAGTGAACAGGATGAGGAAGCGCAGAAGCTGCTGATTAAGCTTTATGAACAGCGGATTGAGAGAATTATACGCAAAACGGTATCCAGCGGCGGCGGTAAGCATCTGCGCAGTGATGAATTTCATGATCTTAAATCAAAATGTATGCTGTCGCTGATTGAAGCGGTAAATCAGTATCATGATGAAACCGGAGTGCCTTTTTCTTATTACGCATCCTTATGCATTACTACATGTGTGCGTTCATACTTGCGGAAGACGCGTTCGCAGGCTAACTATATGTTTGCGACATGTACTTCCTTGGATTTAGATTTAAGCGAGGATGAGGGCTGTTACCTGATTTCCCTGGTACAAAATAATCAGGCTGAGTTTGATCCTAAATGGAGTTTTGAATTAAAAGAAGCACAGAATAAGGTAAAAGAAGTAGAAGCGCAGCTCAGTGAAGATGAACGTCAGATCTGGCTGCTGCGCAAGGCTGGCTGTACTTATCGTGAAATTGCTGAAAAAAGCGGTCATACGGTTAAACATGTCGGTTATATCCTGCATAAGATAAAAAAGATTTTAGCTGGAATAATTGACTATCAAAAGTGATTGTGATAAAGTTAATAGGCATACGAAAGAGGTGAAACACATGAAAGATAAGGTTATCTTGACATGTACTGTTTGTCTTTCTCGTAATTATACGACGACTAAAAATAAAAAAACGCATACGGAACGAATCGAATTGAAGAAATACTGTCCTAAATGCGGACAGCATACGATTCACAAGGAAACAAAATAGGAGGGCAATTTATGAAGTGGTTTAGTATCTCAGGAATTATACAGGAATTGCAGCGCGTGCGCTGGCCGAAGCTCGGTGAGCTTGCGAAGAAGTCAGGAATCGTACTGTTATTCACAGCTTCATTCGCATTGTTCTTTGTTCTTTGTGAATTCATCGCAGTGTCTTTTATAAGATTTATTGGAATGTAGGTGTATCATGGAAGATATTAAGCGCGAATGGTATGTAGTTAATACATATGCCGGACATGAAAATAAAGTAAAAGAAAATCTTCAAAGACGTATTGATACAATGAATCTGCAGGATTATCTGTTTCAGATCATTGTAGCTGAAGAAAAAGAAATTGAATTCAAGAATGGTAAAAAGGTAGAAAAGACTTATAATCTATTCCCTGGTTACTTATTCGTTGAAATGGAAATGACAGATGAAGCTTGGTATGTTGTGCGTAATACACCAGGTGTAACTGGATTTATCGGATCATCTGGGGGTGGTGCGAAGCCTTTCCCGGTTGCTGAGGATGAAATGGAGTCTATTCTCCGTCGTTTAGGAATTCGTGAGACAAAAGTACAGATCGATTTTGCTGTCGGCGACCGTGTGAAGATCTTAACAGGAGCTTTCCAGGGCGTTGAGGGTAGTGTTGAATCATTAAATGATGAAACTCAGGTAGCTACTGTGCTGACTATTCTGTTTGGCCGTGAAACACCAACGGAAATCAGTTACGGCGATCTTGAAAAAATCGAATTTTAAGAGGACTTAGTCCTCTTTTTTCTTTGGTTGTGATATGATGGAAGCAGAAATCAGGAGATGAACATATGAGAAATATTGGTTTTATTGGCTGCGGAAATATGGGCGGCGCTATTTTAAATGGTATATTAAAGGCTGGCTTGCTGGCCCCAGAGCACATTTTTATCCATACGGCTACCCCAGCTAAGCGAGAGGAACTGGCGGCAAAGCTTCATGTCTGCGCGGTAAACAGCAATCGTGAGGTTGTTGAAAACACGGATTTAATTATCTTGGCGGTTAAACCTTATCTGTTTGATGAAGTGTTTGCGCAGATCAAGGAGGCGCTTAGCGAGGATAAGGTATTGATCTCTGTGGCTGCCGGTCAGAGTCTGGCGAATATGGAGAAGCTGAGCAGTGCGGAAACAAAGATCATCCGCACGATGCCCAATACCCCGGCTTCAGTGGGCGAGGGAATGAGCGCGGTTACCCCGAATAAGAACTGTACCCAAAAGGATATTGAAGAAACGATGGCAATCTTCACAAGCTTTGGCAAAGCGGAAATAATCCCTGAACATCTAATGGATGCAGTACCGGCGGTCAGCGGATCATCACCGGCTTATATTTTTATGCTGATTAACGCTTTGTGCGATGGCGCGGTGCGTGACGGTATGTCAAGATCCATGGCCTTAACCTTTGCTGCTCAGGCAGTCTTAGGCTCGGCAAAGATGGTGCTTGAAAGCGGCATTCATCCGGAACAGTTAAAAGACATGGTCTGCTCACCAGGTGGCACAACGATTGAAGCGGTTGCTAAATTAGAAGAAAAAGGCTTCCGGGATGCGGTTTTGGCAGGTATGAAGGCATGCACTAACCGCTTAAAGGAAATGAATTCCTAAAAATTTCAAAAAAGTATTGATTTTATCGGCTTTATACGATAAACTATTAAATGCACGCAATGTGCGTTTTTATTCATGCGTGGGAGAGCGAGCAACCGTTCATAAAACCACAGCATAAGACAAACAAAATATAGGAGGTGTGTCTTGTGAGTAAGAAAGTTGCAAAAATCTGCAAATTACAATTCCCTGCAGGGGGAGCTAAACCAGGACCGGCGCTTGCATCAGCAGGTATCAACATGCCGCAGTTCTGTTCAGCATTCAATGATGCTACAAGAGAACGTGCTGGTGACTTAGTACCAGTCGTAATCACTGCATACGAAGATAAGAGCTTTGACTTCGTATTAAAGACTACACCAGCTGCTATCATGATCAAAAAAGCTGCTGGCGTTAAAAAAGCCGGAACTAATCAGAAACAAATCGTTGGTACGATTACTGCTGATCAGGTTCGTGAAATCGCAGAATACAAAATGCCAGACCTTAATGCCAATGACGTAGAATCAGCTATGAAAATCATCGCTGGTACAGCTCGTAACATGGGTATTAAAGTTGAGGGTATGGAATAGAAAGGCTGAGGTAACATAAAATGGCAAAAGTAGGAAAGAAATATTCAGAAGCTGCTAAATTAGTTGACCGCAGCAAAGTATACACAATCGAAGAAGCCGTAGCTTTAGTTAAGAAAACTAGCTATGAAAAATTCGATGCATCAGTAGAGGCATCATTCAGATTGAATGTAGACCCTCGTCATGCTGATCAGCAGATCCGTGGCGCAATGGTACTTCCTCATGGTACAGGCCGTACACAAAAAGTTTGTGTTATCGCTAACGGACCTAAGGAACAGGAAGCTATCGATGCTGGCGCAGATTTCGTAGGCGGCAAAGAACTGATCGAAAAGATCGGCAAAGGCTGGTTCGAATTTGACGTATTAATCGCTATCCCTGCAATGATGGGTGAATTAGGTAAATTAGGCCGTGTGTTAGGTCCTAAGGGCTTAATGCCAAATCCTAAGACTGGCACTGTAACAATGGATATTGCGAAAGCAGTTGAAGATGTTAAAAAAGGTAAGATTGAATACCGTGTAGACAAAGAAGGAAATATCAATGTTCTGATCGGTAAAGTTTCATTTGATGAAGCTAAGCTTGCTGAAAACTTCCAGGCTATCAATGATGTAATCATGCGTGCCCGTCCGGCTGCTGTTAAAGGCATCTACTTAAAAGGCGCTACACTTTCATCAACAATGGGTCCTGGCATCAAAGTTGCCTAGTTTTTGTTGACAAACAAAAAGTTATAGATTAGAATAAGACTGTTATCAATATATACCACAGACAGCAACGGCCTATGGCTTAATCACGTTGCCGAGGTAGAAAGAAACATTACTCTTTCATGCTCATGCTGTCTTTCGGTGTGAGCATTTTATTATGCGGATATATTGTGATAGATAAATTAGGAGGTGCAAAACTATGAACCAAACGATTATCGATGGCAAGAAGGCAGTCGTTGCTGAGATCGCCGAGAAAATGCGCGAATCGCAATCTGCAGTCGTTGTCGAATATCGTGGGTTGACAGTTAAAGAAGTTACTGAACTTCGCCGCGAACTGCGTGCAGAAGAAGTAGAATTCAAAGTTTACAAGAATTCACTTGCACAGCGCGCCGCTGAAGAAGTTGGTTATGCAGAATTAACTGAAACCCTGACCGGACCTAACGCAATTGCATTTGGTAAAGATGCTGTTGCTCCGGCACGTGTACTTGCAAAATTTGCTAAAAAACACGACAAGTTAGTAATTAAAGCTGGTGCTGTTGAAGGTAAAGTGGTTGATCAGGAAACGATCACTGCATTATCAAAACTGCCAAACCGCGAAGGTATGATCTCTATGTTACTTGGATGCTTACAGTCTCCAGTACGCAGCTTCGCATGCGCTGTTAAAGCAGTTGCAGATCAAAAAGGTGAAACAGCTGAATCAGCTGAATAAATTCAAATTACAGGAGGAAATTAATCATGGCAAAATTAAATACAGAAGATGTTATTGCTTCTCTTAAAGAGATGACAATTCTTGAATTAAACGACTTAATCAAAGCAATCGAAGAAGAATTCGGTGTTACTGCTGCTGCTCCAGTTGCTGTTGCTGCTGCTGCTGACACTGCTGCTCCTACAGGACCTACTGAAGTTACTGTTACATTAACTGATGTTGGTGCTACTAAAGTTGCTGTTATCAAAGCAGTACGTGAAATCACTGGCTTAGGCTTAGTAGAAGCTAAGGGCTTAGTTGATAAGACTCCATCTGCAATCAAAGAAAACATCAAACCAGAAGAAGCTGAAGCTATCAAGGCTAAATTAGTAGAAGCTGGCGCAACTGTAGAAATTAAATAGTAGTCTTCATTCAGAATTTTTAATACAAAAAGCCGTAAAGGCTTTTTGTCACCTAAAAAGGACGGCGATACTATGAATCATTATTTTACAGATAATCGTCAATTAGCTCAAAACCGGAAGGAAATAACTTTCCGGTTTTCGTGCTTTAAGTTTTCATTTATAACTGATAATGGTGTGTTTTCTAAGGAATATGTCGATTATGGATCAATGATTTTCTTAGAAGCGCTTGAAAAGGAAAAATTAGGGAATAATCTGCTTGACGTTGGCTGCGGCTATGGGACTTTGGGAGTTGTGCTGAAGAAAATGAATCCGGCATCAAAGGTGACGATGATTGATGTTAATCCCCGGGCCCTTGAATTAGCTGCCATCAATGCCGAGAAGAATGAAACCGAGGTGGATATCCGTCAGAGTGATATCTATGAGAAAGTGTCGGAAGATAATTTTACGGATATTATCACAAATCCGCCGATACGTGCCGGTAAGGCAGTAATTTATAAAATATTTGATGAAGCATACGAACATCTGGCAGCCGGCGGGCATCTGTATGTGGTGATCCGCAAGCAGCATGGCGCCTTAAGCGCTCAGAAAGAGATCGCATCCGTATTTGGTAACTGTGACATCATTCATAAGGATCGAGGATATTTTGTCCTCAAATCAACGAAATAGATTGACAATTTGACAATAATTTGATATTATACTAAATTGCATAATACTAAAAATTTAAAATGGGTCAAAGTGCCCTGTTTTGACACTTTGCTCGGAGAAAGGATGGCGTACATGGAAGAACAGAAGACTTATCGAATCGTACCTTCAGGGAAAAAAGCTGAACGCAGAAACTATTCTAAGGTTAGCGGAAATCTTGAACTACCAAATCTGGTAGAAATCCAGACTGACTCTTTTAATTGGTTTATAAAAGAGGGCATTGCTGAAGTATTTAATGAGATTTACCCGATAACCAACTATGGAGGAAACATTAAGCTTAACTTCATTGATTACGAATTCGGAACGCCGAAATACAACGCAGAGGAATCACAGTTCCGCGAATGCAATTTTGCCGCGCCTTTAAAGGCGAAGATGGAACTGGAAATTACTGATAACTCAACAGGTGAAGTCTTGAATAAATGGGAGGATGTGTTCCTTGGTGATTTCCCATTAATGACAGAAACAGGAACATTTATTATTAATGGCGCGGAACGTGTTATCGTTTCGCAAATTGTGCGTTCTCCTGGAGCGTATTTTGCCAGTGGATTTGAAGATAAGACAGGTAAGGAAACATTCAGCAGTGAATTAATTCCAAGCCGCGGTACTTGGCTGGAGTTCTTCACTGAAATGAAGAAACCGGTGAATGGCCGTTCATTAACGGTTAGTATTGACCGTAAGCGTAAGATGACTTCTACGATTCTGTTTAAAGCGATTGGTATGGCTTTGGATATGGACCGCAGTGATGATCCTTATGATACAAAACAGATGGAAACTTTCCTGAAAGCTATCGGCAGAACTTTGGTCGAGGATCTTCCGCAGGATACTGAAAACCGTGAATTCATGAATTTATACTTAACGTTATATTCTGCATTCTTCGGTAAATATGAAGATATTGAAAATACATTGCTGGCTGATAAAGTTAAAACTACTCAGGAAGCATTGCTTTCAATCTATGAAAACCAGCGTTCAGATGAAATTCCTACATTAGATGGATCAATCACTTTAATGAATGCGAAATTCTTTGACCGCCGCCGTTATGACTTAACGAAAGCCGGCCGTTATAAATTAGGTAAAAAGCTGAATGCGATCAACCGCATTGAGCATCACCGTCTGGCTCAGGATATCGTTGGTGCTGACGGTACAGTATTTATGCCAAGCGGTACGATGATTAACCGTGATGAGCGTGAAGCGTTAAAGGCTGAATTGAAAAAGGGTTATTATGTTAACGCCTTCCCATTCAACCCATTATTCTCTCATGATGATGTGGTTGCGATTGAGACATCTGTTGGTACAGGCTTGTTAGGCCGTGTGCTTGCGAAGGATGTTGAACTTGATGATGTTACATATTACACAGGTGATGTCATTACTGAATGCGTATTAAAGGACTTAATGGCAAGCTGTGAAAAAGTAAATATTCAGGGCGGTGTCATTGCGAAGAAAGTAATGCTGACACAGGAAAATATGAATGCTGTATTGAACTATGGCCAGCGTTTATATGTGCTTGCAAGAGTTACTGATGAAAACGGCAATGAATTATTTGCTGAAGATGGTCTGAGCTTTGCTGACGGTTATCTGCCGCGCATGGAATCAACGACAATGTCAGCCGATAAGAATGATGAATTAAAAGGCCGTGTAAGAAATGGCGAACAGGTTGCAGTATGGCTGGTTGGTGCTGCCGTACAGGAAATCTTAGTGCGTGATGAAGATGATGCAGTGATTAAGATCATCGGTAATGACCCATTTGCCAATAAACACACAATTACTATTTCCGATATGTATGCTTTCTATGACTATATGTTGAATGTTATGGAAGGTGTCGGTGAAACTGATGATATTGATATGCTGGGTAACCGCCGTATCCGTTCTGTCGGTGAATTGATTCAAAATCAGTTCCGTATTGGTTTAAGCCGTATGGAAAGAGTGGTTAAGGAACGTATGTCAATTGCGGAAATTGAAACCTTAACACCGAAAAAATTAACCAATATCCGGCCATTGACGGCAGCTATTAAAGAGTTCTTCTCTTCTTCTCAGCTGTCACAATTCATGGATCAGCAGAATCCGCTTGCTGAATTGACTAATAAACGCCGTATTTCCGCGTTAGGTCCTGGCGGTTTGACAAGAGACCGTGCCGGCTTTGAGGTTCGTGACGTTCACTCCTCACACTATGGCCGTATCTGTCCAATCGAGACACCAGAAGGACCAAACATCGGTTTGATTACGAACTTAACTTCTTATGCTCGTATTAATGAATATGGCTTCATCCAGACACCATACCGCAGAGTTATGCCGGATGGTTCAGTTCTTGAGGATGCGGTTTATTTATCAGCGGATGAAGAAGCCGATTATGTTATCGCTCAGGCCAATGAGGTTGTCGGCGGTCACTTAATCAATGAACAAGTCGTAGCCCGTTACCGCGGTGAAACAATTCTGGCTAAACGTGAACGCGTTGAGCTTGCCGACGTTTCTCCGAAACAGATTATTTCAGTAGCTACCGCATGTATCCCATTCTTAGAAAACGATGATGCTTCCCGTGCCCTGATGGGTGCCAACATGCAGCGTCAGGCTGTACCTTTGATTTCTCCGCATGCACCGTTTGTTGGTACTGGTATTGAATACCGTGTAGCCAAGGATTCAGGCAGCGGCGTTGTCTGCAAAGGTGACGGTATCGTTGAATATGTAGATTCTACCCGTGTTGTGGTTGCTCAGGACAATGGTGACCGCCGCGAATATAAGCTGCGTAAATTTGCTCGTTCCAATGCCGGAACAAGTATCAACCAAATTCCTATCGTGAAGAAGGGAGAACGCGTTGAAAAGGGTGATATCCTTGTAGACGGTCCTTCAATGGAAAAAGGTGAATTGGCATTAGGTCAAAACGTAACAATTGCCTACATGTCATGGAATGGTTATAACTATGAGGATGCCATCATCATGTCAGAACGTCTTGTTCGTGATGATGTTTATACTTCAATTCATATCGAGGAATATGATATTGACTGCCGTGAAACAAAGCTGGGACCTGAAGAAATTACCCGTGATATTCCAAACGTCAGCGAAAACGCATGCCGTAACTTGGACTCAAGAGGTATCATCATGGTCGGTGCTGAAGTTATGGAAGGCGATATCTTAGTTGGTAAGGTTACACCTAAAGGTCAGAGTGAAATCTCTCCTGAAGAAAAACTGCTGCTGGCGATCTTCGGTGAAAAATCACGTGAAGTTCGTGATAATTCATTAAAGGTTCCGCATGGCGGTGCTGGTATCGTTCATTCAGTGCGTGTATTCAAGCGCAGTGAAGGTCATGAACTGCCGCCTGGCGTAAATGAAACAATTAAAGTTTACATCGTTCAGAAACGTAAAATTTCTGAAGGTGATAAGATGGCTGGCCGTCACGGTAACAAGGGTGTTATTTCTAAGATCCTGCCAGTGGAGGATATGCCGTATATGCCTGATGGAACACCAGTTGATATCATGTTGAATCCATTCGGTGTACCATCTCGTATGAACATCGGACAAGTATTGGAGATTCACTTGGGTTACGCTGCCAAGAAGCTGGGCGTTAAGTTTGCGACACCGGTATTCGATGGTATCAATAACGATGAATTAGCTTCCATCATGGCTGAGGCTGAAATGACAAAGGATGGTAAGCAGGTACTTTATGATGGACGTACCGGCGATGCCTTCGATGAACGTATCTCAGTAGGTGTAATGTACATGATCAAGCTGGCGCACATGGTTGACGATAAGCTGCATGCGCGTGCTACTGGTCCATATAGTTTAGTTACTCAGCAGCCATTGGGAGGTAAAGCTCAAAATGGTGGTCAGCGTTTTGGTGAGATGGAGGTTTGGGCACTGGAAGCTTATGGTGCCGCTCACACATTACAAGAAATCTTAACGGTTAAATCTGATGATATCGTCGGCCGTACAAAGACTTATGAAGCAATCATTAAGGGCAAGGACATTCCTGAACCGGGTATTCCTGAATCCTTCCGTGTATTGAAGCATGAGCTGCAGGCATTAGCGCTTGATGTGAAGATGCTTGATGAGTTCGGCAACGAGGTTGATATTTCTAAGACTGACGGTGAGGAAGCAACAGCGGTAATTCCGCCGATTACACCATTTGAGGAAGTTAAACCGGAAGAAGAGCTTGTTGATGAAATCGTTGATGATGAGTTAGATGAAGATTTAGAATCTGATGAAGAAATTGAAGATGAAGTGGATGCACTGTTGGATGACGACAGTGACATGGAATAAGAAGGAGGCGTAAACGATGAGTGTAAACAATTTTGCCTCAATCCAGATTCAGCTTGCCTCGCCGCAGCGAATTTTGGAATGGTCTCATGGTGAAGTAAAGAAACCGGAAACGATTAACTATCGTTCACAAAAACCGGAAAGAGATGGCTTATTCTGCGAACGTATTTTTGGTCCGAGCAAGGACTGGGAATGTTATTGCGGAAAGTACAAGAAGGTAAGATATAAGGGTGTTGTCTGCGATCGATGCGGTGTTGAAATCACTAAATCATCTGTACGCCGTGAACGTATGGGACACATTGAACTGGCGGCGCCGGTTGCTCATATCTGGTACTTGCGCGGTATTCCATCTCGTATGGCTTTATTACTTGATGTGACGCCAAAGCAATTGGAAGAAGTAGTTTATTTCGTATCTTGGATCGTTACTGACCCTAAGGATACAAAGCTGATGTATAAGCAAGTGCTTTCTGAGAAGGAATATCGTGAAAATGTGGCAATTTACGGCCCAGGTTCATTTACTGCTCAGACTGGTGCTGAAGCTGTTGAGACATTATTAAAAGAAGTTGATCTTGAAAAAGAATTCAATAATGTAGAAGCTGAATTAAAGAATGCGCAAGGTGAAAAACGTAAGAAACTGATCAAGCGCTTGGATACTATTGAAGCATTCCGTAATTCAGACAATAAGCCGGAGTGGATGGTACTGACAATGCTGCCAGTTATTCCGCCTGATCTGCGTCCAATGCTGCAATTGGATGGCGGCCGTTTCGCAACCAGCGATTTGAACGATTTATATCGCCGTGTTATCACAAGAAATAATCGTTTAAAGAAACTGCTTGAACTTGGCACACCGGCAATCATCGTACAAAACGAAAAGCGTATGCTTCAGGAAGCTGTCGATGCGCTGATCGATAATGGACGCCGTTCTAAGCCAATCAGCGGTGCCGGCGGCCGTGCGCTGAAATCACTGAGCCACTCGCTGAAAGGTAAACAAGGCCGTTTCCGTCAGAACCTGTTAGGTAAACGTGTTGACTTCTCAGGCCGTTCAGTTATCGCGGTAGGACCGGATCTGAAAATGTATCAGTGCGGTATTCCACGTGAAATGGCAATTCAATTATTTAAACCATTCGTAATCAACGAAATCGTAAACCGTGAAATTGCAAGCAATCCAAAGACCGCTGAAAAGCTGATCGATCGTCTTGATCCGCGTGTTTGGGATATCGTAGAAGATGTTATCGACGGCTATCCGGTATTATTAAACCGTGCGCCTACACTGCACCGTTTGGGTATCCAATCATTTAAACCAAAACTTGTTGAAGGACGTGCAATCCGTCTGCATCCATTAGTTACAACAGCATTCAACGCCGACTTTGACGGTGACCAAATGGCTGTCCATGTACCTTTGAGTGAAGAAGCAAGAGCTGAAGCATTAGTCTTAATGCTTGGTTCAAACAACATCCTGGGTCCTAAAGACGGTAAGCCAATCGTTACGCCGTCACAGGACATGGTTCTCGGTAACTTCTACTTAACAATGGAAGAAACTGCTGAGGAATTCCGTCAGGAAGCTGAACGTTACAGAAGCGTCGGCTGTCCGAAGGAAGCTGAACTGTGGGATCGTTATGCGGAAAATGAAGGTCATGTATTTAAAGATGTTAATGAAGTCTTAATGGCTTATGACAACAAAATCGTGCATCTGCATACACGTATTGCGATTGCTGCTAAATCATTAAAGAAATCTTCATTTACAGAAGCACAGAATAAAAAATATCTGATGACAACCGTGGGTAAAGTTATTTTCAATAACATGTTCCCAGCTGACTTCCCATATCTGAATGAAGTATCAGATGAAAACTTCATCGCTACACCGGATCGTTTCTTTATCGAACCAGGTTCAGATATTAAAGCGATTATCGCTTCACAGCCAATTATTCCGGAAGTGAAGAAGAAACAGTTAGGATTAGTTATCGCTCAGGTATTTGCTCGTTACAGCACTGAGAAAACTTCTGAAATTCTTGATGAAATCAAGAACATGGGATTCAAATATTCAACCGTTGCCGGTATTACCGTAGCCTTATCTGACATTCAGGTTGTAGAAAACAAAGATGATAAGATTGAATACGGTAAGCAGAAAGCGGAAGAATTAATGCGTCTGCGCCGTAAAGGTAAGCTGACGATGCAGGAATGGGAAGCTCACTTAAATAAATTGTGGGACAGCATTAAAAATCAGATCGGTGATGAGCTGATGGATAACCTGGATCGTAAGAATACAATTAACATGATGGCTACTTCTGGTGCCCGTGGTAATAAATCAAACTTTACACAGCTGGCTGGTATGCGTGGATTGATGAGTAAACCTTCTCAGTCTAAATCAGCAAAAGGCTATCAGCCTTCAATCATCGAGGTTCCTATTTATAGCTGCTTCCGTGAAGGTCTGAACGTATCTGAATTCTTTATTTCAACTCATGGTGTGCGTAAAGGTCTTACCGATACAGCCTTGAAGACAGCTGAATCTGGTTATCTGACCCGTCGTCTGGTTGATGTTGCTCAGGATGTTGTCGTTAAACAGGAAGACTGTGGTACGGATAAGGGATTCTGGGTAGAAACAATTATTGACCGTAAGACAGGAACTGTGGTTCTGGATCTGCGTGATCGTTTGATCGGCCGTTATTCAAAACAGCAGGTTGTCGATCCTAAAACTAATGAAGTAATTATTGATTCTGATGAATACATGGATGAAATTATTGCGCAGCGTATCGTTGATGCGGGTGTTGAAGGTATGTATATTCGTTCCGCATTTACATGTAAATCAATTTACGGTGTCTGCAAGAAGTGCTATGGACGCAACATGGCAACTGGTAAGGTTGTTGAAGTGGGCGAGTCTATCGGTATCATGGCAGCGCAGTCAATTGGTGAACCAGGTACACAGCTGACAATGAGAACCTTCCATACCGGTGGTGTAGCATCTGCCGGCGGCGGTGATATCACTCAAGGTTTGCCGCGTGTAGAGGAATTATTCGAAGCACGTTGTCCAAAGGGTGCAGCCGTATTAGCTCAGATCAGCGGTGAAATCACATCAATCCACCAGCTCGAAAACAGCAATGGCGTTGAAGTAATTATTACCAATGATAAGGAAAGTAAGGAACACAAACTGGCTCCAACTCAGGCAATTCGTTCTTGGCTGAAAGAGGGCAGTATGATTGAAGCCGGTGATAAGATCACTGAAGGCCCAATTGATCCTAAAGAACTGCTGCGTATTGCCGGTGTTCAGGAAGTAGAAAAATACATCCTGAAGGAAGTTAAAAAGGTATACGCAAGTCAGGGTATTGATATTTCTGATAAGCATATCGAGGTTATGATTCGTCAGATGCTGAGAAAAGTTGTTGTTGTAGAAGGCAATGGTACAAACCTGAACCCAGGTGTTCAAATCTCATTACCGGAAATGACAAAGATCAACCGCAACGCATTATTGTCTGGCAAACAGCCGGCAGTATTCTCACCAGTATTGCTGGGTATTTCAAAAGCATCAGTAGAAACTGACTCATTCTTGTCAGCAGCATCATTCCAGGAAACTACAAAGGTTCTGACGGAAGCTGCAATCAAGGGTAAGAAAGACTACTTGATGGGTCTGAAAGAAAACGTAATTATCGGTAAGCTGATTCCTGCCGGAACAGGCTGCAACGCTGATCGTGAAACATCACGCCAGATTGAAGAATTAGCGGCAGAATTAAGAGCTGAACGTATTTCAAGAAGCAGCAACGAAGATGAAAGCGAAGTTATGAACTTCTCAGCAGCAGAAAAAGTGAATGAAGATGTCATTCAGGAAATGCTTGCTGATGAAAGCTTGAGCGTCGTTGATGCTGAGGAATAAAAACAATTAACGGTATAATGAAAAGAGTGGAGAAATCTGCTCTTTTTCACGTTTCGGGATAATATTGCATATTTTGACTTATATGTATCGAAACAACAGTAGTAGACGTATTTTTTAATATCAGTTATAATGCGAATAGAGGGGAGGAAAAGCAATGAAAAAAATAATATCAATGGCAATGTCTGCACTATTGATGTTTGGTCTATGCACCTTTGGCTGCACTCATGTGCATACCGAAGAATGTGGAGAGAATGGCATCAGCTGCACGCATAAATGTCATCAAATAGCACCTTTTAGAGATGAACATACACCTAATTAGCCAATAATTATATTGGCTACTTCATTGTTTTATGAATAATATGAATCAGAATATTGGAAAAGAAATGCGTTCAATTAGAAAATATCGTGATTTGACACTTAGAGAATTAGGTAAGAAAACTGGTATACCATATAGCCGCTTAGGAAAATTTGAATGTGGTAAAGAAATACCAACTGATGAAGCTGTTTCAAAAATAGAGAAATTTTTGGATATTAATTTTAATGAATTTTTTGAAACTTCTAAAAATATTGATATTATGTTTGATGAATTTTTAGATTCGTTATTTTATTATGATGATAGTAATGATTTGTTTAGGATAAGAATAACAAATGGTAAAATAAATTCAATTATTAATTATTCTTTTGGGAAAGCTCAATTGATTGAATATATTATATTAGTTTTAGATGAGAATTTTGAAAAAGCTAGATTGATGGAATCTAGTCTTTTAGAATACTTTGATGATGATTTTGAATGTAAAGCCATTATTTATCAGTATATTGGGTTATCTCATAGAATAGAAAAGAACTATGATAAAGCGATATACTATTTTGAAAAAGCAATTTCAATGACAATAAATAGAAAAAATAAAGCAATGTTATGTTTGCATTCAAGTATTGCCTATAAAGATATTGGGAATATAGCTAAAGCAATGCAGTATATCGAAGAAGCACATCGAATATTTTCAGAGTATGGCTCACTTAGAAGACTTGCTTTCACTTTCGTAGAGTATGGTCTTTTACTTAAATCAAATTCACAATTTGAGCCAGCAATTTTTCAGTTTAATATTGCTTTAAGAGCGTTGGAAATGATTGACTGCTCCGAATCACTTTATGCAAAGGTTTATCGAAATATGTGCTGGACAATGATGCTTGCAGGTGATTATGAATCTGCCCTTGAGTATCTTGATGATGCAGTGGTAATTGAACCAAAGCACAATCTTACGGTGCTATATGGTATATGGTGTAATTATAAATTAAAGCGATATACAGAAGCTGAGAAATTAATAAGCGAGAATAAGCAATTACATGAGAATAATGAATATAGCAGTTGTTATGAGTTATTTGTTTTATTAGTAAAATGCAGAGAAAATATACCTTCGATGAAATTGATAAATTTAGCTATCAAAATAGTAGAAGATTTTAAACAGGGTGAGGATTATGAGCTAGTTAATTTTTATATTGACATTGTTTTAGATTTATTCAATCGTAGTGGAAATGAGTTAGAAAAAATAAAATATCTTGAAATGAAAGTAAATTTAACAAAAAAACATTGATTTGTGTCGATACAAGAAATTTGATAAATATTGATTAGTATGATTTAATCTAGGCAACAGAACTTGCAAGTGTTTGTTAAGTGTACTAACACAGAAGAGGAGGACATAATGTTTAAAAAAATTTTGACTTTTGGATTTGCTTTTATCATTGGCATTACGACATTGGGAATAGGTGTTGCTGCATCACCAAGAGCAGTGAGAGAAGTATACACTGAAAAGGGTTATGGGTATAAATACTATACTACCAATCATGATTATGAAATGATAACAAATGGAAATGATAATGGGATTTGGATTAAAGTAGGAACTGAATCAGAAGGAAAGCTTTATCAATATGAAAAAGCTGTAGGAAAATTAAGAGACATGGAAGATAATCTTCTTGAAGATGGATTATCTTATTCTGATCTTCATAATTTTCTTAATTATCTAATTGATAATGATATGTTTGAAGCAACGAACATTTTGAAAACTATCTATACAGTGATTGATAAAGCTGATAAGCAAGCAAGAGACGCAAAACAACGTTTGGATTTAGTTATAGATTGGTATGATTCTTTATTGCCTTATGAAGCACCTGAATCCAAGAATGATTGTGTTTGGAATGGTGGGTCATGGATATGTAAATATATGGAAGGAGATTTCAAGTGAAAAGAAACAAAATTAAAATAATAAGTACAATTTTATCTTTGTGTTTTACAATTGGAATGAACAATACAAAAGTCTTTGCCGATGAAATTGAATTTGACAATACAGTGATACAAGAAAACACAGCACGTTCCGTAGTAAGTAATGGACTTTTGGGGTATGAATATCATGTATACTCTCCAGGGAAATATGCAACTTTTACAACAACATCATCTGATTATGATGAACAATCTATTGTAGTCGATATAACTGGAGCTGCAGCAGCATATGCTAATGATTATATTAATGCAATAGATGATGGGGGAATATCTTATGATAGAATGCAGAATCTATTGACAAGATCTCAGGAAATAGGTTTGACAGGTTTATGGATTGCACAAGGGCCTTTTGCTCCAGCAGCACTGATTCCTGCAATTGCATCATTAAAACTATCACAAGAAGCTCAAAATTATGCTGTTGAAGTTAATGACTATCTGAACGATGCAGAAAGAGCTTTTAGATATCTTTATAGACATCGTATAACTGATAATGGTGGGTGTGTTACAATTGCAGGTCAAGAAGTTTGTCCAATGTCTGAATAGTAGGTAAACTTTTGAAAGCAGTTTGTTAACTAGCCTTTAGCTAAAATCATATTTATTTCTATACATTATACATAAATTGAAAAAAACGAAGGGATTGGTTTTCATGGGCTTTGGGTTAACTGCAATTGTATTAGTTTCGTTTTATGAATATTATAAGTTTAAGGAATCATATTTAATATTTATAATTCCTTGTATCCTTTATTTGTTCATTCCAGGTATGTTATATCGAGCAATCGCTTTATTTGTTTTTTTCTATCGTTAAAGTGATTCAAATTTTAAGTTTGAAAGATATAACTAAGTTGAACTTCTTTATTCTATATTTAGTTTGTGCAATAACATTATGGTTTGAATATGTGTGGATGTTTTTTGTATAAAATAAGGATTTCTAGATTTCTTTATATAGCGATAATTGTTTGTAGACAAGATTATCGCTTTTTCTTATGATATTTAGACAGATCAATAATAATTCTACTGGTAATATGTAAAGCATAAAAAAGGAATAAATTTGAAGAACTTGAAAGAAAGAGTATACAAGAGGAGGCTGCAGAAAAAGTCACAAGCATTATATAAAAAGCTCACAAAAATTTCAGTACAAATGCTTGAGTTATCGTTTTGAAAAACAATATAATGAAGCCATTGTTTGACTTGAAAAAGCTGAAGCAATAATGCAGAATAGAAAAAATAGAGCAATGCTTATGATTCGTTCAAGTGTAGCTTATTCAGAAATAGAAAATGTTGTTAAGATGATGCAGTGTATAGAATCAGCTCATAAAATATTCTCTGAATTTGGTTTATTTAAAAGAGTTACCTATTGTTTTGTGGAATATGCTCTTTTGTTGAAATCGAATCAGCAGTATAGTGAAGCTATCGCTTATTTTAATATTGCTTTGAAATCTTTGGGAATTATTAATACTTCAGAAGATTTGATTGTGAAGTTTATAGAAATATGTGCTGGACAATGATAATTGCTAAGGATTACATAGTGGCATTAGAATATTTGGATGTGCAATTGAGATTGAACCTAACATGGTTTCAGAACGAATCAATTTCTATTTAGATATAATATTGGATTTATTAAATTGTTGCGGAAAAGAAACGGATAAAATAAATTATCTGAAAATAAAGGTTAATTTAACACAAAAACAGTAACTTATGTTGATGCAAAAACTTGCTAAATTTATATATGTATGTTTTAATCAAAGTAACAAAGCCTGTAAGTATTACATGAGTAGAAAATGATATAATAATTGTTCTATGTTTATGCAAATAAGTTTTAGGTTTATATATTCATTGAAGTTCTTTTAAAACAAAGGTAATAAATCTTTTTAGTAAAAGGGAGGTTTTGGTGATGAGTAGAAAACAGCTTCATCTTCTTGAGATTATATTTTTCACATTACCGATTTACTTAGTGTTATTCAGAGGAATATTAAAATTAAAAAGTGGTGCTGGATTGGTTGTATGTGTTGTTATACTGGTGGCAGCTTGTATATTTGCTGAATATTTATTTTTTAAATTAAATAAGAATTTTGCTAAAGTAACAGGTACAAAATCTAATCTCTTGCCAGAACTATTATCTTGTGGATTTATATTTTGTCTCTTGCTGCTCATTAAAAATTCAGAATTGAATAGTTCAGCTGAAATATTTAAAACCATTCTTGTATTGCTTGTTTTCTATGGATTAGGCATATTCGCGTTTAGAAAATTAAAGACAATTTTGAATCAAGATGAGAAGCGGTAATTATAATTTATCACTTACTGATTATACGAGTAATTGAAAGGGGGGGATTGTGATGCACATCGGTGTCTTGTTAATAATTTTGATAACAATTTATGCGTATTATAAATACAAAGAACCACTATTAGCTATTATTGTTCCCTTACTCCTATTAAATGAAGTGATTATGATAAACATTAGTGTTTTGTTAATAATATTAATAACAATCTATGAGTATTATAAATTCAAAGAATCACTATTAGTTATTATTATACCCTTACTCCTTTGGTTTATTGTTCCATCATTATATTATAGATTAATTTCACTTTTAATATTTTGTATAGTTAAGGTTTTACAAATAATTTTCTTGAAAAATATATTAAAATATCCACTTTTAATTTCTTATCTTATTGCTGCCTTTATCCTTTGCAACGAATATTATGTTATTCTTTTTACTTAGAATTTCCACTTTGTGTTGTTCATTTTTGATTTCAATGTCTTAGTTAAATTGATTTTAATGTCAGTGGCTTTCTTGCCATTCATATAATTGCAGAATACTTGTTTTTTAAATAAAGTAAAAATCAAGCTTTATTAACAGGTAAAAGGAGACGGGATAAGACATGAAAAGATATTTACCAATATTCATTATTATAGCTATAGTTTCTTTTAGTGTTGGAATATCAATAAATGCAAATGAAAGTGATAGTGATAGTTTCTTAACGGAACCAATTTCAACGCCATGGAATGTAAATAACGAGGAAGATAAAGAGGTAGCGGCCATAGAGTTTGTTGATGAGCATATGAATGAACGTATACCGGGTCATAAAACAACAACAACTAAGCTTTTGTATATTCTTAAAGATGAAACGGTAATTACAGTAGCAGTAACCGTTTCGTCAGAAGCAATTACTGTTGTATACTATCATCCTGAATCAGAGCTTTTTCTATTAGAGAAGTATAAAAACGATGTTTTAGTCCAAAGTTTAGATTTGTCCGGTGCTTTTTCAGCTGGAAAGGAAGAACATGATTCTGCAGGTATCCTAGAATTGACTGAATTTGATAAAGGGAAATTTTCTCACAATGGAAAATTAACTTATCTTATTCAAAGGCTGCTTTATATTATCTATATGTTTTCATTATTGATATTTAAGCTTAATAAAAAACAATCGTTTATATTCTTAATGATATGCGATGTCATAATGATTTTATCTTGCTTAATTAGTCTTGATAATAGGTTATGGTATATTATAGCTTCTGCGATAATTGCTCATTCACTCCATTTCAGCCAATTTAAGAAGAAGATATAGGATAGCAAATAGTTATCGAATCATGCTATTTTTTATTGAATTTATATCGTGCTGCAATGAATACAGCGAGGTAAATAGCTAATGAAATAGTTAAAGCTTAATAATGATTTAGTATCTCAGCTAGTTCTCGGATATATGTGTATCCCTGAATGAGAGTGTGAGTGAACTTGATGAATTGATACAATGTGCATTAGAAATTTCTATACATTATACATAAATTGAAAAAACGAAGAGATTGATTTTCATGGATTTTGGGTTAACTGCAACTTTATTAGTTTCGTTTTATGAATATTATAAGTTTAAGGAATCGTATTTAATATTTATAATTCCTTGTATCCTTTATTTGTTCATTCCAGGTATGTTATATCGAGCAATCGCTTTATTTGTTTTTTTCTATCGTTAAAGTGATTCAAATTTTAAGTTTGAAAGATATAACTAAGTTGGACTTCTTTATTCTATACATAGTTTGCGCAATAACATTATGGTTTGAACAAGTGTGGAGATTTTTTGTATAAAATAAGAATTACTAGATTTCTTTATATAGCGATAATTGATGTAGAAAAGATTATTGCTTTTTCTTATGATATTAAACAGAGAGCGTGTGCAGGACATGCTTTTTGTCATTTATAAAGTAAAAATTTAATTCTACAATTATCTACTTTGTAGAATGAAAGTAGCTTTTAAATAAGAGTGGTTTAAATTCTAATTGTATTTTCTATTTGAAGTATATTAACAGTTAAACCTCCCCTTTGTGACGGAACAACGATATAGACATAAGTAAGGATAATAAGTATAATACAAATAAAGAAGAAGGATAAACAATAAATTATTGTATCTGTTTAGTAGATGTTAAGGAAAAGAAGCTTAACTTTGGTTGAGTGTGGGGAGAATGACTTTTACTGGATAATTAGGGGGAACTATAAATGAAAAAAGCTATTAAAATAAATCTAAAATTATTAATGAATCGCAAAGAATTTTATTTTTCAGTTACAGCTATGCTGGTTTTAATTGCCATCCATACTGGAATGTCTATTTTCCAACAGACAGGACAAATTGGTGATTATTTACGAACCGGAGAATATCAAGCGATCCTGACAAGTATGATTGTCGATTTCCGCTATATTGCCATTCTCATATTTCCAATACTTACAACTCTACTATTTAGTGATAGTCTTGCATGTGAGAAGAATGACAATTTCAATAAAATGCTCTTAACGAGGGTCAACTATAAAGAATATCTAATAGCTAAACTAACTATGGTATTTTTCACGTCATTAATCATTGTGTTTTTGGTACTGACATTGAATTATGTAGTATGTGTTTTGATTTACCACTCTGGCGTATACGCTGATTCATTTGGTTCATCAATTATGTCAGTCCGCCACTATCGCACAATTGCTTATACACATGTGCAGTTGTATACTATGCTGACAAACTTCAAATTTGCCTTAATATGTGCCTTCCTATCTTTAACCAGTGCAGCTATATCACTTTACACTAGCAAAAGAGTGGTTATAAATTTTAGCGTCATGGCAGCAGCCTTAGTCAGCTTTTTAATTTTAGATTTATTAGGTTATCACAGATATACTGTAATTAATTTAATGCTTAGTGATAATTTTTTTGAATTACATAATTTAATTGCTGTCATAGGTATGTTTATTATAGTAAATGGTGTGTTGATTATCTGTAAATTCAAAAATAATAGAGAGAAATGTCTATGAAAAAACTCATGTTGAAAAAAAGACAATTAATATTGCTGTGTGTATGCTATTGTATACTATTCACAATGCTTGGTATTATACGTGGATCAATGTACACTAATGATAAAGCCGTTCTATATACAGTTTTCACAAACAATATTGTCTTCTACTTGATTGTTTTCTTTTTTTCATATATGAATACTGATGTGATTAGAGATTATCATCATAGCAATATTTTGCTGCGTTATTCTACTAAAGGTTTTTTTGTTGAACAAGCTTGTGTTGAAATGATACGATTGATAATCTTGATTTTCTTAATGATTGCATCAGTTATTATTGTAAATTTCAGAGGCTTAAATATCCTGTTATACATAAAATTAGCTGTTAGTCTGCTGCTATTCTTTATGGCAGTTAATTTTGCAATTAAGATATTATATGTTTTCACAAAAAATATAACATTAAGTTTCAGTGCTATTTATTCAATAATTATACTAATTTCAATATTTATAGATAATTTACGTAAATACCCGGTTACAACTAAATTTATTTGCTTATTTCCTCTTTTTGAAATAACTATCAGTCAAGAAATTATGATGTTTATTCTGTTGCTTTTTTTGAATTTATTCTTGTTTTATACTCTATGTTTTATCTTCAAAAGAAAAGACGGAGGGTTAGAGAGATATGATATATAATCGCATAAAAAGTAGTATTCCATCAATCACACTCTATTCCTTCATATGCCTGATTTGTATGATAGTTAAAATACCATACAGCGCTGGAATGAATTTGTCACATCTCCATAACTTCATTCAATTATCTTATCTTTATTGCAGTCTGCAAACAGTTGATAAAGATTTCCTGCTTTTCTTTGCTGCACTGCTGCCAATTTTGTATTTAATAGTGAAATTCAGTTCAGTCTTTAATTTTCAAATCAGAAATCAATCTTACTTATTACTATTCTATAAAAGTAAAGCTAAATATATATCAAAAGAATTGTCCTATTTAATGTTTGAATTGCTGTTTACCCTTTTAATTACTTTCACAATTCAAGTCCTTTTTCACTCAATATATTATCATTCTATAAGCATGCATGAGCTTTTTAAATCATTAGTTATTTTAATGTTTTATCTTATTCATATAGTTTTCTATATTATCATTGCCTGTCTGCTTAATGCACTATTTTCTAATGCAACTCTTTCAATAATACTAGTTACGAGTATGTTATTAATTAGCGCTATGCTTTCAAATACATTAAAAATCTTCACCTATGTACCTGCTGTATTCTTCCTATCTCAAAAGAATATCAGTATCACTGCTTTAATCTTATATGGATTACTGGATCTTGCAGTTTTCATTTATTTCTATTATAAAACCAAGCGCATAGAGCTGTATTAGAAGGAGAAAAATATGAGCTATCTTGAAATTAAAAATTATTCTAAAACAATCAAGGGTAATGAAGTTTTAAAGAATATTAATCTTGAATTAGAATCCGGACATGTATATAGCTTCTATGGCCGTAATGGTTGTGGTAAAAGTATGCTGTTTAAAGCAATCTGCGGTTTTATTTATCCAACACAGGGAGAAATTATCATTGATGGAAAAAAGCTGCATCAAGACATGGACGTACCGCAAAGTGTAGGGGCGTTAATTGAAAATTCAGGATTTATACCCCATTTGACAGGCTTTGAAAATCTTAAATTACTGGCTGATATTAATCATCAAATAGGCGATGAAGTTATTAGTAGTTTTCTTGATTTATTGCATCTGAATAATGATAAGCTATATAAACAATATTCATTAGGGATGAAACAACGTTTAGCGATTGCGCAGGCAATGATGGAAAACCCTACATTAATTATTTTAGATGAACCGATGAATGCTTTAGATCAAGAGCATGTGGAAATAGTTAAAGAATTAATCTTACAAAAAAGAAATGCCGGCGCATTAATATTATTGGCAAGTCATAATAAGGAGGATTTAAAAGATTTATCTGATACAATCTATGAGATGGAAAATGGTGAGATAAAGGGGCTGATCCAATTATGATGAAGAAGGGCATAGCCATTATTATATTCACAATATTGGTTAATTTCTCTATGATTGTTTATGCAGATAAAGCATTTATAAAGGTTAGTAATTTAGATTTTGAGGAATTTACTTGTTCAACAGTAAAGCTTTATCGCAATACTAATCGATCTTATGTAAGTGCTGATGTGAATGAAACAGCTTCTGCTAATACTTCAGCACCAGTGCATACCATTGAAAATCACTTATTTGTTGATGATTTAGATAATATAAATTCAATTGATGATTTATTCGCAATGAGTGATGCAGTTTATGAAATTCAGTTAATTGAACCCGAATATTATGCGCTTTATTCAAGAAACAGGGTTAAGGTTTTAAAGACCTATAAAGGTGATGAATTAGATGAAATTAATGTGATTGAACCCTTTGATATATGGCTGCCAGACAAGGCAATAATAAGCCAATATGGGAATGTGTCTTTAAAGAAAGATGTCAGATATATTCTGTTTTTAAGTAAATTGGAGAAAGCGGCTTTTCAGAATTCGTTTGAAACTATAATGCCTATTTTGGGAAAGTATGAAATTAAGACAGAGGATGTAACGTATCGGATATATAATGGTGAAGAACGTTTATCATACCATGAGTTTAACAGCTATGACTATTTAGATATATACTCACAAGTTGAAGAACTGGGAATTGGTGATAAGCTAAATGAGAAATATGCACAGCTTAGACAGGAAGTTATGTCTGAAATGCTTGATTAAGGAAATAACAAAATGTTTTGATCATTGTTAAGTAATAAATCATCTTTCTCAATCAATTCGTGATACAATTAATTCAGCGAGGTAAATAACTTATGAAATATTTAAAACTTAATAATGATTTAGAAGTATCACAACTAGTTTTCGGATGTATGCGTATCTCTGAAATGAGTGTGAGTGAACTTGATGAATTGATACAATGTGCATTAGAAGAAGGCATAAATTTCTTTGATCATGCAGATATTTACGGCGGCGGCAAGTCTGAAGTGCTGTTTGGTGAAGTATTAAAGCTGCACCCAGAATACAGAGAAAAAATGATTATTCAAAGCAAATGCGCGATTCGCAAAGGTAAAGTTGGTTATTATGATTTCAGTAAGGAACATATTATTCATTCAGTAAATCAAAGCATTGAAAGATTGCAATGCGGATATCTGGATGTGCTGCTGCTGCATCGTCCTGATACTTTGATGGAATTTGATGAAGTGGCAGAGGCTTTCAACGAGCTTCAGCAAAGTGGTAAAGTAAAATACTTTGGTGTTTCTAATATGAATAGTATGCAGATTCAGATGCTGCAGAAGCATTTAGATCAAAAACTGATGTTTAATCAGCTGCAATTCAGTCCTATTCATTGTGGAATGGTTACCAACGGTATATTTGCTAACATGAAAGAGGAGCAGTCTCTTGATCATGATGGCAGTATCCTTGAGTATTGCCGGATGGAAGATATCACGATTCAGGCATGGTCGATCATGCAGGCATCTTGGGCAGAAGGAACATTCTTGGATAACCCTAATTATACCGCATTTAATGATTGTCTTCAGGAATATGCTGATCAATTCAACGTCAGCAAATCAGCAATCGTAATTGCTTGGATCTTACGTCATCCAGCCAATATGCAGCCTATATTTGGCACAACCAAAACAAAGCACCTTAAAGAAATGGCAGCTGGCTGTTCAATCGAATTAAGCCGAGAAGATTGGTATCACATTTATACTAAAGCTATCGGAAGAATGCTGCCATAGTTAGATTAAGGATATATTAAGTTAAATTACAGCTTATGATAGCAAACATGTGAGTGGCTTTCATAAGCTGTTTTTGTTGAAACTTTTCAGATTATTGTTCAATTATCTGAAAGCTATTATAGAGTTTAATAATAGGATTACTTTATACAATACGGACATTTAATTAATACAATTAATTCATACTATTCTTATAAAATAAGCTTTTGTGACGTAACAGAATTGTAGACATATGTTCTGATAATCGTTATAATATCAAACAAAGAGGGAGGATAACAGTGGTATATAATAATTTATATTCTGTTTTGCAGATGTATGGTTAAGATAGATAAACTGGTAATTCAGTATGAGATTGGGGAGAACTACATCTGCAGGTATTACAGAGTATAAATTATTATATGTTAGTTATCATTGTTAAAGTAAATGAGGAAAGAGAATATTGGAAAAGAAATACGTTTAATACGTAAGTTCAATCACTTAACTCTAAGGGATTTATCAAAAATGACTGGTATCAGTTATATGCGTTTGGGTAAGTATGAGCGCGGTGAAGAAATACCAACTGAAAATGCAGTAAATATTATAGAAAAATCATTAAATATCAATTTTAATGACTTAGGAAAAGTATTTGAGGAAATAAATGAATTATTTGCTGATTTTTCTGATTCTTTATTTTACCATACTCAAAATCTTGATTACTTTGAGTTAAAAATTAGTAAATATAAGCAGGTCAATGGTGTCATAGGTTCTGAATTAGACTTTAATAATGCTAAGATTTTATTAATGGAGTATATATTAAAAATTATAAATAACGATTTAGATAATGCCGAAAAACTAGAAGAATGTCTATTGGAATATTTTAAAAATGATTCTGAATGTAATGCTATGCTTTATGACTATATCGGTTTGAAATTTAGAATAAAAAAAGAATATAAAAAGGCAATAGTTTGGCAGGAAAAGGCTTTGAATTTGACATCAGATGAAAAAATAATTGCCATGATTTACTATCATTTAACTAGTTCTTATACAAGTGTTAGAAAACTATTACAGTCAGCGGCAAGCTTGGAAAAAGCGAATGTTCTTTTTTCGAAGCATGCATCTTATCGAAGGGCTAGTTTTTGCCTTTCTGAGTTTGCATTAGTTTTGAAAGCTACTAGACAATATGATGAAGCAATCGAAATGTTTAAAAAAAGTTTGTGCGGCAGCGAACAATTAGGCTTTGGTAATGATATTATAGCTATGGATTATCGGAATATGTGCTGGACAATGATGCTTGCGAAAAGATATAAAGAAGCTTTAGAATATTTAGATGAAGCAAAAATGAAGGAGCCTAAACATCCTCTTGCTGTCTTATATGGCATATGGTGTAATCTTAAGCTTAATAATTATAATTCGGCTCAAGAAATAATAAATCAAAATCAACAATTAAAAGAAAATAGTAAATATGGTATTTATTTTAGATTGTTTGTTATGCTTTTGAAAATTGGTGAGGGAAAGCCTACTAAAGCTTGTTTAAATTTGGCGATGAAAGTGGTAGATCAATTATATGATTCAGATCAATATGAACGTTGTATTTTTTATATTGATATTGTTTTAGATTTATTAGATCGTAACAATGATGAAATCAGCGCTATAAAATATCTTAAAATGAAAGTAAATTTACTTCAAAACAGCTAGTTGTGACGTAACAAAACATAAACGTGTTCATTCATACTATTATCTAAGCAAATCATGAGGCTGATATGTAATTAATTTTATTATGAAATAAAAAAGGGGGATTGAAAATGAAGTTACTGACTAAGAAAAGAGCTTTTAATAAAATTACAGTTATAACTGCCGTCAGTATGTTTTTGGTAATGTTTCTTTACTACGGCACTACATTCGGATACTTCCAAAATTTATTTTTCTTTGTTCCTACTGAAGGATGGCCGGATAAATGGGAATACATGAATTCTGAGTTTAACTATGATTATATGATGATTTGGGGAGCATTGCCGATGCAGTTCTTATTACCGATTTTCTCATCACTTCCGGTATTACGTTTTATTGATGAGAAACGCGGCTTTTTCGATCAACTTGCTATAAGATATAAATCATCTTTTAAATTCTATATCAAAACCATACTTAAATATGCTTTAATTGCGGCAGCTACTTGTTTTGCAGGGTATATGATTTATTACGTTGTGGGTGTTGTGTTTTTTAGAATTTCAAGTGAACTCAACGTTGAGGTTAATGGTTATAGAGAAATGTTCAGAGATATTTTGGGGAATGGGCTGTATCGAGACCATCGGTATTTGTTTTATTTTATGGAAGGTATACCTAAATATATACTAGTACCTTTTGTATATGGACTGTTCAGTTTAGGAATTTCATTATGGACTAATAAAAAATTTATGGTGATTTTTATACCAACACTTTATTATTTAGGTTTTAGCGCTCTTATGATGCTCCTGCCTGATTATGATTTAAGGTATTACTTTGCACCAAGCTTTATTATGGCGGCGTCATCATTTAATGATTTGAATACGTTAATGCTTCCTCTGGCTTTAATCATACCATTTATTATTTCAATGATATTAATACTAGCGAGACTGTGTTATGGGAAAGAAAAAAGTCTTACTTAGGATACCACTCACAAAATGGGGCCTGATTATAGGCGGCTCATTCGTTTTAAATTTTGCCCTTTGTTATTACTATTCATTGTATTATACAGAGAATTTATTTCTGACTTTGTGGATGAATTTTGTGATTCAGCCATTCTATTTTGCTTTATTGTTTTCTACATATGAATTTAATAAAACAGAGATAGTGAGATATAAAAATTTCACGCATTACTTCAAAAAACGATTTGTTGAACAATTGGGTCTGACAGCGATTTACTTAGCATACTTGTTTATTACAATGTACTTCTTACATGAAATCTTGTCAGTAAAATTAGACTTTGATATGCTGCTGTATTATTTATATTGGTGTGGTATGTTGTTTGTTTTGTTTAATTGTTTCTATATTTACAGCATCTATATCGGTAAGCGAACGATTTATGAAATAACACTGATTATTCTATTCATTCTGCAAACGTTGTTTGCCATGTACTCAGATACTTTACGGCCGTATCTTTTTATGGCTTATCCCTTATATATGAGAGAACTTAATGACTTCCAAATGACATCGGTACTTATTTTAGTATATTTATTGGTTTATTGGTGTTCCTCCCTTAGATTCAAGGAAATGGGCGATTGATATGTGGAAAAAATATCTATTATTATTCATGCTGCCCGCGATTTCCTTTGGTTATATTGGCATGCAGTTTAAAAATTTTCCTTATGTGGACAGCTTAAAACTATTCTTCCTCTTTCCCAAGGTGTTGCAGGAGTATCATTACAGTACAATCAATGTTGTTTTGATCGCATGTTTGTTGTTGGTAATTATTCTTTCAGTGATTTTGTTCCTAGAACAATTCAGCTTAGTATTTAATGAGCTGGGATCGCTTCACATGATTCGTTATGGATCAATGAAAAGCTTTATGCTTCATATACAAAAATCAACAATTAGAAGCAGCATTCAAATTGCCATTGATTTATGTGTCAGCATCTTATTTTGGAGTTGGTGTTTTATCGGCAGCTTTCCTTCAGCTAGTGATGCTGTCTTGCTGCTGCTGATCATAGTCCGTCTCGTATATTTCTTATTGGTGTTTGTGGAATTGATTGTCATCATACAATATAAATGTAAAGTTAATTTTATTCCTTATTATTTGTTAATAGGTCTATCAACGATTGCGCTGATTGAGTGTATGGGTGATTTTAATTTAATCATACATTTTCCACAGTCGATGATTGGAAATGGTATTCAAATTGGTATCTTAATCGTTGTTTTGGTGATAAGCAGCATCATTACATTAAAATTCAGAGGTGAACAAAATGATTAATCTTCGTAATATTGAAAAGAAGTATAAGGATAATCTCATATTTGACAATGTCAATTTTGACTTCAAGGAAAACACCAGTTATGCAATAACCGGTATCAATGGCTGCGGCAAAAGTGTGCTGTTGAAGATAATCTGCGGGTTTAGTTTACCTGATCAGGGAACTGTGCATATTAATGGTGAAAAGCTGGGGGTAAAATATGATTTTATACCCAATGCGGGTGTATCGATCAATGCTCCTGAATTTGTCAAAACAATGACAGGTTATGAAAATTTAAAAGCATTGGCCGAAATAAAGAATATATGTACCGATGAAGATATACATAATTTATGCCGACAGCTTGGGATTGATCAAGCTTTGAATAAGAAATATAAAACCTATTCTTTAGGCATGAAGCAGAAACTTAGACTTGCACAGGCTTTAATGGAAAATCCGGATATCCTTATTTTGGATGAGCCATTTAATGCATTAGATGAAAATTCGGTAAAAGTTGTTAAGGATATATTAAATAAATTCATCAGACAGCCAAATAAAATTTTAATATTTACTAGTCATCATATTGATGATGTGGAAGATCTGGCAGATGTAATCTTGTTAATTAAAGATCAGAAGCTCTATATTTGTGAATAGGAATAACATGGGATTAAAGTTAAAAATTAGTCTTACAGGGTTTATATAGGAGATAATTCCTCCACAGACCTGTAATACATTCGTACAGCCCTTTTAGTAGAATATTTTACTTTATTACTGTATAATAAAATTATCTAAAGAAATGTGGGTACTAACTCAAAGGGAGGAATAATTATGTTTAACGGACGTATTGGCATGGGAGAATTAATACTATTACTTATTTGTGTAGTTGCGCTTAGAGCAGCTTATGAAATCATTCGATTTTTGAGAAAAAAGTCAAAATAGAAGTCTGATCAGACTCATTTTTAAAGAGGAGAATCATGAAAATAAAACTAGTCGGTGCATTGAATGATGCGTTTATACTTTTTGGTGTTCTTACTTTAATAAATATAGTTTTAGGTCAATTGGGTATCTATGGCTATCCAGTTTTTGACATGGAATTTAGTGCTTTAAGCTCGTTATTTCCTGAATATAGGGAACTTATCTCCAGATATTCAATCATTATAATATATGTGCTTTGCTGTATCTTCTATCTGGTTATGTTTAAACCGATGAAGAAATATAGTGAAATGAGTTTGCTGCTGCCCAAAGCTGTGATATATATTATCAGTTTAATAGCCGTGGTTATGCTGATTGTTACTGCTTTCCTTATTTATAAGTTTCAATTTATTCAGACTGGAAATAGTATCGCGTTGTTTATTTGCATTGAAATGACAAACATGGGAATAACGCTGCTCGGTATAAATTTAAAAAGATATCAAGGTTAATAAAATTGAAAGGGGGCATCAAGATGAAAATAGGTAAATTATTATTATGTTTTACTATGTTTTCTAATGCTTACCTCATGTGCAAAAGAAAAGCTTGAAAACAGTCCGCCAGCTAAGGCAGAGCCGATATCAGTTAAAACTGAACTGCCTGTATATACAGCTATAAAACTGTTGGATACCGAAATACTGAATATGGGCGAGCATGATTATTTGATGGCACAGTATGTTGAAAATAATGAATTGTATTACAGTGCTGTTCATTTAGACAATGAGAATGCGGTTAATTTCTTATGCAGATATGATTTAACTGATCATACAGTTGAAGTATTAAAGCAATTGGAAGGAAATTATGTTATCAATTCATTTGTTTATACAGAAGATGCGCTTATTTACAGTAAAATTGAGCCAGTTTCAGAAATTGATAATTACAATCGTTTTACTGTCATAATGGAAACAGAAGAAGGCAGCCGTGAAATTGATCATGGCTTGACGACTGATTATATTTCATATAATGCAAAAATGCGTTCTCCGCAGCTGATTAAAGCAGGTGAGAAAGTATTCTATGCTACTGAGGATTATACGAAAGATTATGAAAATGATAGTGCATATAATGCCCGTTTCGTTATGCTTGACGGCGATAAAAGAGTAGATTTAATCTCTGAAAATGCAGATACAGAGGATTTCATGGGCGTATATAATGCTTATGAAAAAATCTTTAGCTATGGCAGTAAGCTGGCGGTAATCATCAAGCAGACCCCGGATATGCAGCTGGTTACTTATGAGGATGACAACAAGAAATCTGAAAAATATATATACTCTGACGATCATCAGGCTATTTATATTTATGACGTTACTACGACTGAGTTAAAACAATTTCAAAGCGATAAGGAAGTGGAATTCAGCTGTTTTGTTGATGAAAATACGCTTTATGCCATCGATACAAGCATCCAAATAGTTGATAATATGCTGTTTGATACCGAAACCGGTGAATTTAAACAAATAAAAAACGATGATTATTTTTATGGATATAATACTGTTGATTCATGGGCTGAGGGTAAAATGCTTGCCCATTCAGATCAGTCCGATGTTACGAAAAGCACTCCTGCTTCATATGCAATGCTGGCTGTCAATGATGGGCTGCTTATGAACACAAGGATTGAATTTGATGAATTACCTGAAACTAGAAGCAGGATTATCAAAGTGAATGATGATGAAATACTGGTTAATACCGCTGATTGTTTCTGGATCATAAAGTAAGTGAATTGCAGGGGGAGATAGGGAATGAAAACGATCATAAGAAAGGAAGCCGATGTTTTTGTAATCATTTTAATTGGTGCTGTTTTAACATTCTTCAGGAGTGCTGCGGTCAATGATTTTATGACTGCTCAAAGCTATGACGCTGTTGCTAAGGCACAGGCGGGAATAAGCCAGCTTCAGGTTTATATCAATGGCTTTTCCATTGCCTATCTGTTATATGAATCTATCTGGTGCAAGAAGCTGTATACGAAGCAGATAACATGGCGTGACTTTATCGTTAAACACATGAAAATTATTTTGGGAGAATTGCTTTTGTGTGTGATGGTTGGCATGGCTTTGAATCAATGGACATCAATTTTAGATCTTGTCATTTTTCAGATTGCAGTCTTTGGTTTCGCATGTGCCGCCGCTTATGTTGTGCAAAAATATTACGCAATGTGCGAGCTAATTAAGCATAAGTAAGAGGGGGAGAAAATATGAAAAAATTATTATTATGTTTATCGGCACTGCTGCTTTTTGCTGGCTGTTCGAGTCAGCCTAAGGAAGCAAAGTCGGTTATTAAGGAAAATGATACGCCAAAGGAAAATGAACCAGCTGAGAAAATCGCTAAGGTTTATGAAAGCCGGCCGTATGCCTTCACTGTTACTACGTTACAATCGGAAATGTGCGGAACAGAGTTGGAAAACGAAACATTTAAGCAATTATGTCAAAATGGTTGTGCGTTTGTGGACATACCTTATATTAATATAGATACTCAGGAAATAAGTGACTTAAACCAGAGGATGGAAGCGGAATTGAGTATTGAAATTCAATTAAGTACACTCAATGATCTTGCTGGTGATCGTGAACCGGCAATATTTGTGTCGCGCTCACTATATCGGGAAAACAGCGATTTCCTTTCTGTAATTGTGCTTTCCGCATATTATAAAGAGAATGGGGAAATTGAAAAAAAGTTCAATACCTTTAATATTGATCTGTACAGCGGTAAGCTGCTTGATGATCAAGAAGTGCTGGATTTATATATGCTTGATGAAAAGAGTATCGAGACCAGCCTGTTTGATCAGCTGCAAGCTAAAGGGTTAGGTGTCTGCGATGATAAACAGGAAAACTGTTATGCAGAGGATCTGTCAGCGGCTGATTTAGTCTATTATATTGATGAAAATAAGAATCTTTGTTTTTATAGTGAGAAGATTTTTGAAAATGTCGGATTTGGTTATCCGCATATGTATCCTTATATATTTTATCAATATCAGTAATCTAGGCTTTCTATATACCACTGAAACATGAATCAGAGTGACACATGAAATGATGATGCTAACTTTCCGTTTCAACTTCTTAAATCTGTGGTAAAATATAAGATAATGATTAAAGAAGGAGTTCTTATGAGAGGAATTTGTGTAGTATTGCTGGCATTTCTGCTTAGTGCTTGTACTGCGGCTGAGCCGGAATGGAAATTAGAAGTGGAAGCACCTAAGAATGCATTGGTAAACCCGATTCCGGGTGTTGAAGATAATTTAGAATACAGTTATTTTTCTGCAGGGTACACGTTGTATGACGAGCCTGGCATTAGTGATGATCGTCTGCTGAGTCAAGCTGATATTGAAAGAGCCTTAAACAGCAAATTTAATCTTAATAACTTCAATTCACTGACAAGTTTGCCAGTATATCATAAGACTGCGCTGAATGAAGATCAGATGCGGATAAAAGCCGATTTAATGGCAGCCGCTTTAAATGTGGAAATAATCAGTTATGACTATTATGAACCACTTGATTATCATGCTGAAGATTTTATAATTGCTCATGAAACTGAATTAATGAGTACCCAAAGTGAATTGCTGGCTGTTTTCAAAGAGGGAAATCTTTTGATTAAACAAAACGGCAGCATTGCGGTGGAATTAAATGTACCTTATGATGAAGGCTTTGTGTATGAGTACAGTGAGCAGGGGATCAAGGCAGCAGCTGAGTTTTTCTATAATCAATATCTAAACGTTCTTATGAATTTTGAAAAACCAATCATCCAGGTTGATACGAAAACCCAGCTTGTTGATGGCAAGCTTCAAAATGTATATCATGGCTATATATATAATGAAAGAATATCTTCTATGACTGATCAGTTACTTGCGCAGGCTTTCCAGCGTATCGATGTTGAATTTGATGAGAAAGGATTGACAGGCTTTACGATCAGTTGTCTGAATGGTGAATATGTCGGCAATGGTTTGCTGCTTGATCCATATGAAGCTGTTGTGCAGCTTCAGGTTATAGATCCTGAATTAAATTTGCCAATGGATATCAGAGCCGTTGAATTAACCTATGCTTATCAGGATTATCAGTATGATGCGATACCAATCTATCATATATATGGGTATGATATGCATGGTCAGGGAGTTAAAGCTGATGTGCCGGCAATCCTAGTTGATTCTGAATTGGTTTATGAAGCACCAAGAATTTATACGGAACTGCATCTGCCGCTGCATTACAATTGTATCTATTACTAAAAAAATGAAATCATGCTGTTTCATCTTTTTTAATTATATCGGTTAATGAGTGAAGAAAAGCGCCGGATACTGATTGATAATACGGCTCGTAATATTGAACCGGTTACTAAGAATATTAAGTATCGTCATGCGGCACATTGCTACTTAGCGGATCAAGAATACGACATGAGGTTTAGTGAGGCCGCAAATTTGGATTTTGAGAAAGTGAAGACATTAGCGCAATTAACCAATAATGAATTGAATCAGGCAACTATGAATCCTGATATGTAATAATTAAGGGCAGTGCTTCAATATTGAGGGCTGCCTTTTCTTATCAGCTGCTTTTGCCAAGCAAATGATTGTGTAAGCGATACTTGAAAGGGCACAGATCATGTAAAATCAAAGGCGCATTTAAGCATAAGATGATGAAATCAGGACATGAACCGCTTACAATTTTATGATTAAATATTCACATGAAAAAGGCATGAATAATAAGCAAAAAAGTTTTAAAAAAAGTAAAAAATAATGTTGACATGGGGGAAGGGTTTTGGTATTATATACAGGCACTCAGGAAGCGGGTCACACAAGAAAAAAGTTCTTAAAAAAAGTGTTGACAGAAAGGTTGCTGGGTGGTAAGATAGATAAGCACTCACGAGTGCAAAGCAACTCGATCTTTGAAAACTGAACAGGAAACGTCAAAGAAATTTGAAGTAATTCACGGAAGAAATACAGAACACGCGCAAGCGGTTCAAACATAAAGAGTCAATCAAATGGAGAGTTTGATCCTGGCTCAGGATGAACGCTGGCGGCATGCCTAAT
>OGJC01000099.1_pt1 | contig 114554 bp, 100 predicted proteins | sample 1571941 | NCBI WGS metagenome assembly OGJC01 (sample SAMEA2582100, study PRJEB24529) | metagenome | biome: Human gut stool | place: China | collected 2011 | reverse complement strand
ACCCTAACCTTGGCAAGGTTATGCTCTACCAACTGAGCTATTTCCGCATTTTTTCGTTTGCGGTTGCAAAGGTAGGGATTTTCCGTAATTCTGCAAACATTCTGCATCTTTTTTTCACAAGAATCTGCACACTTTGTTTCCGCAAACAAACAATTGTTTTGATTATCAACTCATTCGGTCCCGATAGTCTTCATAAGAAAATTGCTTGTATATTTCCGCTTTCCCTTCTTTTGTCCACAAAGCGATGGCGGGATGATGGATTCCGTTAAACATATTTGTCTTGACCATAGTATAGTGAATCATATCTTCGAACACAATCCGTTCTCCGATCTGCAACTCATGATCGAAACTCCATAATCCCATATAATCACCACTCAAACAAGAATTACCTCCCAAACGATAAATAAATTCTCCTTCATTCCCCATCTCCGCACCACGAACGGCAGGCTGATAAGGCATTTCCAGACAATCGGGCATGTGGCAGGTGAAACTCACATTCAGAATAGCCGTCTTGATACCGCGACTCTCAACGATATCTACCACTTCCGAAGTCAGGACTCCTGTCTGCCATGTAAAAGCAGAACCGGGTTCAAGGATGATCTGCAAATGAGGATATCGTGCTTTCAGGTCTTGCAATAATTTAATCAGATGTTCTGTATCATAATCTTTTCGGGTCATCAGATGCCCGCCTCCCAGATTCAGCCATTTAATTTGCGGGAACCAGCGGGAGAATTTCTCTTCCAGATGCTGCAAAGTACGTTCCAGCTCGAAAGAAGAAGATTCGCAGTGACAATGACAATGGAAACCTTCGATTCCTTTGGGCAAGGTATCCGGTAATAAGTCGGCGGTCATTCCGAAACGGGTACCGGGTGCGCACGGATTATAAAGTTCTGTTTCTACTTCCGAATATTCGGGATTCACACGGATACCGCAGGAGATTCCGCTTCCTTCGGCCACTGTCATCGGATAGAAACGACGGAACTGTGCCATTGAATTAAAAGTGATGTGGCTGCTGCAACGCATGATTTCCGGAAAATCCTGTTCCGTATACGCAGGAGAATAAGTATGGGCTTTACTTCCAAATTCTTCCAATGCCAGACGCGCTTCATACACAGAACTTGCTGTGGAATGCTCCACGTATTCGCGGAATATCGGAAATGAACGCCACATGGCGAATGACTTGAAGGCGAGAATAATCTCTACTCCTACCCTGTCGGCTACGCTTTTTATCAGACACAGGTTCTTTCGCAAGAGTTCTTCCTCCATAATATAGCAAGGAGAAGGAAATTGGGTGAAATCTATCATATATAAATTTATTATCTAAAATAACGCCTTACGGACGTGCCTGCAAAAATACAAATTCAAAAGCAAAGAGAGATTCTTTTATTTTTAATTAAGATATTGAGTTTCGAAAACTTTTTCTTATTTTTAGACCTTGTATATTATAGATGTAGTTGTTTCATCCTAAATACCCGATTGATTATGAATAAAGATTTAAGAAAAGTGGTGATTCTCCTGGCGCATCCCAATATGAAGGAATCACAAGCAAACAAAGCACTGATTGATGCTGTGAGTGATATTGAAGGCGTAGCAGTATTCAATCTTTACGACCAGCAAGGCGCTTCTTTTGATGTTGACGAATGGAGCAAAATCATTTCCGATGCTTCCGCCCTCATTTATCAATTTCCCTTTCATTGGATGGCTGCGCCGTCATTGCTCAAAAAATGGCAGGACGAAGTATTCACCTTCCTTTCCAAGACTCCGGCAGTAGCCGGGAAACCATTGACAGTAGTAACCACCACAGGTTCCGAATATGAGGCATACCGCAGCGGAGGCAGAAACCGCTTCACAGTGGATGAGCTTTTACGTCCTTATCAGGTTAGTGCCATTCATTCGGGGATGTCGTGGCAAACGCCTGTTGTTGTTTACGGAATGGGAACCGCAGATGCGGGAAAGAACATCGCTGAGGGAGCCAACTTGTATAAGCAACGGGTAGAAATGCTGATCGGCAGCAGCAATGCAGGAAATAACTGGTGAATTATCTCCTATACCTTATTTCGATTAGCTATTAGCAAAAACAAATTAGCTATTAGCTAATCGAAATATGCTAATAGCTAATTTATTTCTTCAAGGCTTCTTCACCATCATCTTCTTTTTATTCAAAGTCAGTACCGGCAAGAAAATAAACACGCCGATCACGGACATTACCAGTCCACCGATAGTACCTGCAGCCAAAGGAAACCAGAAACCTTCTTTCTCTGCTCCCACCATAAAGGGGATAAAGCCAAGGATGGTAGAAACAACCGTCAGAAAAATAGGGATCACTTTCGTATTCCATGCCTTCACGTAAGCACGAAGAGAAGAAAGGCAGGGAAAGCGTTTTCGAATCGCATTGTACTCATTTAAAATATAAATACTGGCATTCACTGTGATACCGCAGAGCAGAATGAACGAAGCGAAACCACCCTGGTCAAAGTTCAACTTGAACCAGTAGAACGTCAGAAACACACCGATATAAGAGATCGGAATGACAAAGATGATCGCTAACGGCTGTTTCAACGAATTGAACAGAATGCTTGTAATAAAGAAAATGATAGCAATCACAATCAGGAGCAAGCGATACTGTTTGTTGGCACCTCCACCCCATGACCAGTTATTACTTTCCGCTTCCGCCTTATATCCCATCGGGAGAAGTTCATTAAACTCTTCCAGGTCTTTTTTCAGCAGCTTATTTCCCTGTTCCGACGCACCGATATACTCATATTGCAGGCATAAGCGGTATTGTTGATTCTCCTTCGCCACTTCCTGCGGCATCTGTCCCTTCTCTACCTTAGCCAGTTCCGCCAGTTTATACTCTTTATCGCCTACACGGAAAGGATAATACTGCATGGCCCATATATCCCGCTGATCCGACTGGCGGGAAGAGAGTTTGATTTTTTCCGTTCCATCTTCGGTAACAACGGAACCGATTTCCTGATTCCGCCCATATATGGGACGAATAGCAGCAAACAGTTCTCCGGCTCCGATCCCCGCTCCGATCATCCGTTGTTTATCCAGCTCAAAATAAAACTCCTGATAATCATCCTTCCACCACGAGAAATTGGAACCGACCGTAACTTCCCTGATACGGCGATGAGACAATAAGACCTCTTTCAGTTTTGTAGCCCAGCTATAAAGTTCATCATAATTATATCCGTACATTTTCACCCGGAATGATCCCGCATTCTCGCGTACACTATTACTGAATCCCTGATCCTGTAATCCATAAATACTCCAATCTCCTCCCCCCAACTGGAGAGCTTTACTGATCATGTTAGCTTTCAGCGTATATGGGAACCCGCTTTTCTGATTTTCCTTTGTGAAACGAATGCTGATAGATGCCCTGCGGGCGCTTTCTACCGATGTCTGAAACTGCTTGATCTCCTTGAACTCGCTCAGATAAGTTTCCATCCGCTTGATCAGTGTATTCATCTGTTCAAGCGTACTGCCGTTCGGTAAATTGGCGTTGGCATAAAGCACCACCTCCTCATTCCGGGTAAAGTAGCTCCCTTCATACACCTTTTGCACAAACAGCCTCAGACTTCCTCCCAACGCTTTATCCACTATCGGTTTCACCTTTTCCTTATAGGTAGGAGTCCCCAGTGTCTTATTATAAATCTCTGCCCATTTGCCATCCCCATCCATCTTTTCCGGCAACAGAAAGACCGGTAATCCGAATGCCAGCAACAGCAACAGACAAACCGCTACTCTCCAGCGGCAAAGCCTCTGTATCAGCCACCTGTAGAAATGACTGAAATAGACCGGCCCCCTTCGCATCTTCGAACGCAGCCATCCTAAGAAACGGGTATTCCCCATTTTCCATTTTCTCTTCACTCCGGTCAGAGAAGACTTCCTGCGTCGTTTCAACCCGATTTTATCAATCAAAGAAGGTACAAAGAACAGAGCAACCAATAATGAAACTCCCAGATTAATCATCACCACTGCGGCAAAATCCTGCAGATTCAGACGAATCCTCTCGTCCAGAAAGAAGATGATGACCAACGCTCCCATTGTTGTCAGTGTAGCCGCCAATACAGACATGAACGCCTTCCGGTTTTTACATCGAAGATAATGATCACTCATCACAATCGTATTATCAATCACCAGGTTCAGTGAAACCGTGATACCCGCCAAAGAATATAACTGCATTTCCAGCCCAAAGACATAGTAAAAGATAACGGCTATTGCCATATTCACGGTCAGACTGGTGACAATCAAAAACAGATATTTGGGGCTGAAAGTAATCAGCAGTACAAACAAGAGCAGGATAGCCACCGTCACTCCCGTGCGCAAATAAATCTTGTTCAGCTCGTCATGTATAAACTCTGTAGTATCATAACTGGTATGAATCTCGTATCCTGCCGGAAGCGACAGTCTGATGTCATCCATGCACGCCTGTACCTTTTTGCTCAGTTCCAGCTGATTAGCTGCCTCTTCAGCGACAACAGACAGATAAATCGAATTCAACCCATTGATCCGGTAATAACTCTGAGGCTGCTCTTCCATACGGACGACCTTCACCAGTTCGTCCAAGCGGATGATTCTCCCATCCTTCACTTTCACCTGTATCTGCCCGGCGTCAAACTCCCGGTTATCATGTTCGGGCATCAGCACCAACCGAATCCACTCCTTGCCCGAAGCCGCCTGTTCCACATCATAAGTCCCCAGAAACTCTTTCTGATAATGCAGACCGACTGCCTGACTAATTTCATCCGTACTCACCCCCAACGCACGCAACTGCTCATAATCATACTCCAGACGCCATTCCATCGGTGTGGCTCCGCTGACGTTTATCTTATAGATTCCCGGAAGCTGCGCAAGGCGTGTCTTTATATGTTCCTCCGCATACTTCTGAATCAGACTGGGAGTGGCAGGCGCATTAATCGTGAATGCGATAAAAGGTCCCTGACTTTTCTGCTCCGGACTTGCCATCTGAATGTACGGGTAACTAACTCCCGCCGGCAATTCCGGCCAAGTCTGACGAATGATGGTCGAAGCCTCAAAACGTGCGACAGCCGCATCTGCATGCTTGTCCAGACTCACATTTATACTTCCCCAGCCATTGCCGGAAGTCGAAGATATGCTTTGTATTCCCTTGACACGGGCAAGCATCGCCTCCAGTTTGCTGGTAGCCGTCATCTCCACGACACGCGCCGAAGTCCCTCCCATGCCGAACCACACAGAAAATCCGGGTAAGGTCCGTGACGGATTCAGCTTCACCGGCAGCAACGGAACAAGTGCCAGCCCGACCAACGCCACGCTGATAAAAGCGACAATGAGCGTAAAAGCGGAAGCCTTTGATGACTTTTTAATTTCAGAACCTATATCTTGCATGATTCATTTGTCTATATCCCAAAAGAAATTACTATCTAATCAGTCTTCCTCCATTAAAGTCGAAACGATCCGAAAGAGAAAGCTTCGTAGCAAAATCGAATAAAGTCAGACGACGTATTTTATAATAATTCAGCCAGTAGTTCTGCAAGGCAGAAATGTAGTTGCGCTGCGCCTCCTGCTGCCTGTTGAGCGAAAGCGTCAGACTATTAATATCCGCTTTACCGATAATAAAACGTTGCCTTGTCTCATTATAAGCCAGTATCGCCAGGTCCAGCGCTTCTTCCGCACTGGCAATCAACTGCTGCTGGATATTAAAATCACTCACCGTCATGATGACTTCCTCCTCAATACTGATCTCATCCTGACGTGCCGAAATCTTCACTACATTCAGATTATTCCGTGCCATGTTGTATTTGCCCTTACGAACGCCCCAGTCCAGCAGCGGAATCGATACGCTGACCGCTACCAAGTCCTGCTGCATCGGTTTATGATACACATCTCCGAAGTTTTCCGCCACCTGGTTGAAACCGATACTGGCATTCACGCTGGCATTGAAACGGGATTCCTTCTTTGTTCTGTCCACATTCCGCTCCGCTTCCAGTACATTCTGCTTCAGTTCCAGCAACTGCGGATTATTGCTCCTTCCCCATCTCAAAGCCTCATCCACCGGAATCTCCATCATACTTGGGCGTGAAGGAAGCTCCAGTTCGATCTGGGTATTCTTATCCAGATTCAGAAAAGATGCCAGTGAGAACATTGCCCGTTTCAAGGCGCTTGCCCTATTCTGCAATGTATTCTGTGCATTCACTTTATCCAGCTTTAAAGTCAACAGGTCCGCCTGTGAAATAGCGGCGATCCGGTGCCGTTGCTGTCCGATGCGGTACAAAGTATCCGTAGATGCGAGGTTTTCCTTTGCCAGTTTGTATTCCGCCTGCGCCATCGCCAGCGAAAAGAAATAATTCGTCGCCGTTTCCGAAACCTTTTCCACATTATAAAGAAATTCCTTTTTCACACGCTCGTATTTCAGCGGTTCGATCTTCCGGTCCCATTTGAAAGGATTATACCCGACCAGGCTCTGCGAATAACCGAGCCGTATCGGGACGCTGGTAAACTGCGTCGCACTATTATCCCCGAAATTACGCATATAGGCAAGGTTCGACTCCAGATAGAACGTACCTCCGGTCAGGTCCAGATTTTGACGGACACTTAATCCTCCATAGGCATAATATGACTGTTGCGTACGGTAGACATCCAGGTCCTGTCCCGAATCATAACGTTTCGTGATATCCCGGTTATATTGTGCCGGGGTAAGGTCCATTGTCAGACTCGGCAAACGGTTTGCCCGGTACGTCCGGTATTCCCAATAACCGGACAGATACATATTTTGTGTGCGGAATGACTCCAGCGAACTGTCGTTAGCTAAAGCGATAGTCTGGTTCAAGTCCAGCACCAGACGTTTCTGGGCATATACTGAAGAGAAACATATCCCCGATGCTGCCATCAATACAAAAAGAACGGATGATTTCTTCATAATTCAACATGTTTTTCATTTGGTTTGTGATTCCCGCTTTTTCCCCGATAGATAAACCAGTAAAGCAGCGGTATGATAAAGAGGCTGACCGCCGTACCGATGGACATCGTGCCTATCATGGCGATAGACAACGGCTTTTGCAGTTCCGATCCCATATCCGAGGAGAACAGCAACGGCACCATGGCAAAGATGGTCGTCAGCGAAGTCATGATAATCGGACGCAGACGCCTGCGGCCTGCTTCGTGAATAGCTTCCAGCAAAGGAACGCCTGCCTTGCGCAGTTCATTGATCGCATCCAGTTTCAGAATAGAGTCATTGATTACAATACCACAGGTCACAATCAGACCGATGGCAGACATCAGATTCAGCGTATGCCCGCATATCCAAAGCAAGAGTAAGGCAAATGCCACATCAATCGGGATTTCCGCCAGTACCAGCAACGGCTGCAGAAAACTCTCGAACTGTGCGGCAAGAATGAAATACATCAGCAGCAGTGAGATCAACAGAATCACGACCAGTTCATCCAGCATCTCCTTGTTGGAGAAGATACTGCCGGAGAAGCCCGTATCCCAGTCCCCTGTTTCCTCCGCCACCTGTTTCACTTCACGCATCAGCCGGTTCGCATCCTGCACGCCGTAAAAGTCGAACGGGACATACTCGCCGTTACGTCCGGAAGTAATACTTTTCAAGTCTTCGGCGGGAGCTACGTTGATCAATTCCCGAAGCGGGATAAAATCGACATTCCCACGGTTGTCCGGTTGCGTCTGCACCAGTGTTTCCTGCAACACCTCGTTCACAGTCTTTTCATCCCCGGCAATGTTGATCGGCAAATACTGCTGATAAGAGTGCAGCATCGTCACACTGTTTTCCCGGAAAGCCGTTTTCAGTACCCGATACAGTTCGTTGTAGGAAACACGGTAGAGCAAGAGTTTCTCTTTGCTGATACTCAGATTCAACTGGTTTTCGAAGGCGATACCTGTCGGATTGATTCCGGTTTTTCGTCCCAGTTCCTGTTCAACGCTACGGATTGCTTCCGCTTTGGGGGCTTCCGCTTTATTACGGGTGTAAAATTCCGCCACCACATCCGGTTCACCCGTCACAAAGAGTTTCTCAAATACCGTTTCCGGCGGAGAGAAAGAAATGACAGAGAGCGGATAACGTTCCTTCAGTTTCCGGTATACCGCCTGTTCCAAAGAGGCAATAGCATTGGAAGTCTCCGTACGGAAATAAAGTTCCGCTTCGGAAGAAGACAGTTCCCGTTCCCGATTGAGAATGAAATCCTGTCTGCCGATAGAGGCTGTTTGCTCCAGTACTTCATCTTTCAGTTCCTTGAAAAGTTCATCCACCCGTCGTTTGTTTTCATCCACATGGATATTCTCATTCCATTCTATCCGGGCGATCAGTTCATTTTCCTCGATATCGGGCATCCGTTCTTTGTCTATAAAGAAAAAGAAGAATACGCAAAGCGGAATGGAAATCACACAGAACAGTACACTGAACGTTTTATGGCGAAATACCCAGTCAACACCCGCATCATAGAAGCGGTCCAGCGTGTGATCCTTGATCGGGTTATTAAATTTGAAAGAAAGCCACTTCCATTTCCGGGTGCGGACACCTGTCCGGTAAACCAGCAGATAAAGTACGGGAAGCAGCATGATACCGGTGAGATAAGACACCATCAGTCCTACAGTGACAGAAAAAGCCTGATCAAAGAAAATAGCGCCTGCAATACCGCTCATAAAAATCAGCGGGGCAAAGACAGCAATAGTCGTCAGAGAAGAGCTCAGCATGGGGGTGACCACTTCACTGGTTCCCGTCACACAGGCACGGCGCAAGGAGTATCCCCGTTCACGGTATTGCGATATATTCTCAGTCACAATAATCGAACTGTCAATCATCATTCCCAATGCCAGGATCAATCCGGCAAGAGAAATGATATTGAGAGACATATTGCAAAGGTAGAAAAAGACAAAGCTGATCACGATGGACACCACCATACTGAGTCCGATAACCAAAGGAGACTTTACATCTCCCAGAAACAGAACCGCTACCAGACAAATAAAGAGAAAGCCCAGGGAGAGATTCTGTTGCAGATTAGAGATGGTGTAGTCCAGCAGTTCCGTCTGATTACGGCTGATGCTGAAATCGATCTCCGGGTATACTAACTGAAAATAGGTCATCGTGCCAACCAGCGCCTGCTTCATCTTATCCATGTTCTCATCCGCCTGTTTGATGACGGCAAGGCTCACCGCCCGTTTTCCATTGGACAGGGATACTCCTTTTTCCTTTACAGGTACGACGCTTACTTTGCAGAAGTCTTTTAACTGTACGATGCGGTCGCCCTTACGCAGATAGATATTTTCCACATCCTCCGCTGTACGCAGCAATGTCGAGAATTTAATATTGTATTCATAATACCCGTCGCGCACTGTCATGCTGCCCGGTTCCACATTATTAGAGGATAAAGCCGATTCGATATCTCCAATGGAGAGTCCCATCATGGCGAGCTTGTCCTTGTCGGGCACAATTTGTACTTGCCGTTCCAAAATTCCGGTCACGTCCACCATGGCAACTTCTTCAAGCTGCTCTATCCTGCGCTTGATGACAGACTCGGCAAACTCACACAATTCAAGGAAGGAGTGCTGTTCCGTAGCTCCGTAAGCACTGTCATTCTTCAGTGTCAGATTCAGATAGAATACGGGAATATCCGTTGCACTCGCTTTGATTACCTTCGGGCGTTCCGCTTCTTTCGGAAGATAGTTCATGGCGGCATCTATCTTCTCATTTACCTCGATAAAGGCAAGGTCGGTATTCGTTCCATATTCAAATGACAAGCGGATAATGCCCGCCCCGTCTCTCGATTCACTATGAATATCCTTCAGGGTAGAGACCTGAATCAACTGCCCCCGCAAAGGTTTGACAATCGTGTTTTCCAATTCCCGGGCAGAGGTATTGGCAGACGCCACCTGTACCGTAATCTCAGGAATAGCGATATTGGGAAGCAGCGATATAGGCAGCGTAGAGTACGTCACCAGTCCGATGATGAAACAGGCGGTAAAGGCCATCAATACGGCAATAGGGCGCTGAATTAAGAATTTTATCATAGATTCATTATTTAATTCTTAATTCTTCATTTAACATAGACTTCCGCCTCATGCGCCAGATTCAGATTTCCGGTGACGATCACCGTATCTCCTTCCAGCAGACCATCCTCGATACCTTTCTGTGACTTGTCGGAGACGACACATTCTATCGCATTCTCCAGTCCCGTATTCACATAATTCCACATTGCCTTGCCGTCTTTCAGGGTAAATACCACTTGTTTGCCGGAACGCAATACAACGGCACTCTTCGGAATAACCAGCCGCTCTCCCAGCGAACGGCGGACACTTACCCTTACATTCATTCCGCTGAACAGTTTTCCTCCCGCATTTACCAATGCTTTCACTTTCACCATGCCGTTGGCATCCACCAATGGATTTATCTCTGATACACTGCCTTCAAACGCATCTCCTCCGGCATAAGGAGTAATTACCACTTTATCTCCCATCCTGATAAAAGCAAGTTCATTTTCCAGCACTGTGAAATCAGCTTCCATTCCTTTGGAATCGATAATAGTACAGAATGCTTCAGAAGTATTTGCCGGATTATAAGGCTTTGAAAATAAATTAGCTACTACACCGTCAAAAGGAGCAATCAACGTAGCATGCTCCATCTCTCTTTTCGCCAGTTCATACTGGGATTTCGACTGTTCATACCCGCTTTTTACTTTGGCGATTTTCATTGTTTCGGCAGGGACTTTACTAAAGTCGTCAGGAGAATATCCCTGCCCGATCAGTACGTCTTTCAATTCAAGTTCGGCTTTCAGTAAAGCATCTTCCGACTGGGATAATTTCTGTTCCAGACGGAATTTATCCAGATCAGCCAGTTTCTGCCCTTTCTGTACACGGTCGCCATTCTTCACATAGATATGAGCGATGACTTCACCGGTTTCAAAACGCAGATCGGCTTTGCCACGGGCACTGATTTTGCCGTTACTCACCAGTTCGTGATGAAAATCACGCTTCTTCAATATCTGAACAGCTACTTCATTCTTCGTATCTGGAAGGACTGTGGAGACGCCTTTCTCCGATTCATCTGCAGTATTCTTCTTGTCGGAACAAGAGAGCGTCATCATACATGCAAGGCACAATAAAATCCATGTAGAATTATTTTTCATCGTATTTATTGGTTTGTTTATTCTAATTATCTCACATATAATTTCTTGTATACTGTATGTAAGTTTGTATCATGTTTGCCAAATTTAGACAAAAATATCTAATAATCAAGTTTGTACAGTCATTTTTTTCTTCACCCATTTATTTTAGCAGTTTCACTTCTTCTCTCATCTCCCTTATTGCAGTCGATTGTACCTTTGGTTCCTTCGTCAATACAATCTGAACCGCCTGTTTTAATTTCTCCGGATGTCGATATTCCGGTTCCGCATAAAGCTTTGCCAACAAGTAATATGGATAAATTCTTCCCGGAAGCCGATGAGTAGATCGTATGAAATACTCTTCAGCCTTTTCATATTTTCCTATAGCCTGATAATTCTTTCCTATTATGTTCAAAATCATAGGATCGCAACTATGTGCCATTGCCTCTTTCAAAATTGCTGTAGAACTATTATATTCTTTCAACTTATGTAAAGAATGTCCATATTCAAACAAAAATGCTCCCCTATCATTCAATTCCGGATAAATTTTCTCATACCCTTCTTTGGCTAAACGAAATGCGCCTATATTATAGTGCATTTTATACCTAAACCATTCTTCACAAGCATTATACTGATTATATTTCCAATAGTAACTTCCCAATAAAGCAATCATTATAATAAAGAACAATATTTGTAACCGTGAAGAACCCACTACACAAGCAGCCAATAAAAAATAGAATGCTATAGCAAATCCGGGTATTTGCATTGGATAAGATGAAAATGCAAATACTAAAACAGAAATCAAACCAGCACATGCACTTAGTCTTTTCTCTGTTATTCCTATCCAAAGGCAAAAAACAATAATCAATAACACAACCAATAGAAATAAGACTCCATATTCTACAGCTATTTGCAGATATTCATTAAAAGCGTATTCAGGACTTCCAGCTACTAATTCTTCTGTAGATGTAAACTCTTTTTGGGAGAAATATTTTTCCTGAGCCATTCCATAAGCCGATGCAAAGTTTCCAGTACCATGTCCAAGGAGAGGTTTTTCCATAATAGCCATAACACTCACTTTCCAAATAAACAGACGCCCATTAGCCGAATCTACTTTTAATTGAAAAAGAGAATAACCAACTATTATCAATACCATTCCCCCGGCAATAATAGCCGGAAATACTCTTTTCTTATATTTTTTACTTATCTTCCTTAAACTAGTTCCCCATGAATGGTATGTAGCATATACCCATATCCCAGAAATCGCAACAGCCATCCATGCCGAACGGCTCATACCTGCCGGTAAAACACAAAGAATTAACAGCAAGACTCCTAAAGCCACACAATATTTACTTTGCTCGATCCAAGTACGTTTCTTCACCTTTTTTAGATCCAACCATTCACTCAAACAAATAGGAAATACCATTGCTAAGTATCCGGAATAAGGCCCCGGATTGTAGAAAGAGCCTGTTAGCGCATATAAAGAATGATTGGATACAGTTAAACCATATATTTGTCTTAATCCCCAAACAGCTTCAACCCCACCTAATATAATAAGAGACCAAACGACTGATAAATAAAAAGTATTTCCCTTTTTATCTAAACATAAAGAAATAAGACTACATATTACAAATACAATAGTCACACGCCCCAAATATAGCTTCTGATATGCCATATCTCCAACCGCAATAGTATAAGATGAAACAGTCACAACACTTAAAAGCGCAATGACTCCAAACAGCATTAATAAATGAACGATATATTTATTCTGTAATAACATCTTCTATCATCTCCCATCTTTATTTGATCTTCATTAAAATCCGTTCCCAACGTATCTGATCGGTATATTTTTCTTTTGAGTTCCAAATACGGGTAGCTTTACCTACAATATATTCTTCCGACAACATTCCCCAATAACGGGAATCTTGTGAATTCGCCAAATTATCACCAGATACAAAATAATAGTTCTTTTCAAAACGGTATTGATGAATAAGGCTATCACCAATAAGCACCTATCCTTCTTTTAGTTCTATTTTTTTCTTTTGTTCCCATGCGATCAGTTGTCTATATAAAAAATATAAGATTAATTGAATCTAATCCCTCTATTATCTCCTTCTAGCTAATAATTGTAATCCACAAATATGTACCACATTACATCGGCATAATTCAATATAGAGTAGGTAAATCATTCTCTTGTATAATTTGTCCTCAAAGCCATATATCGAAACGGCAGGTTCGAAGCTCGTTATCAGGTTTTTATGATACCTAAAGTCCCTTCCACTAGAACAGAGGACGGGTCTGTAACTTGTATCCCTATGCCATTTCTCAATTTTTTATTAAAGCAGAACGACTGTACAAATCAACTCTCTTCCTATACAATATTTTGACGTTTACTCAAGAATGGCACATTTCTTTAAAATCAAAGGGACGTTGTTTTGAAGAAACGTGCCATTTTTGAGTCTATGTCAGTACAATTCAATGTTAATAAATCGTAAAATCACCTCCATCATTTCGAAAAGAATGTAAACTAATCATCAATAGAAAGACATTTCTTAATAAAGTCATCTAATTGTTTTTTATCTTGTGATATTTCGAATATACACGCATCTCTTATTCGACAATTATTATCAACAATTATCATAACAGGAGTCGGTATATACCTCAATTCTTTTCTTATTAAATCATTCTTGTCTTTATAAATAAACCCTCTATATGAATTCCTTTTTTGAGTAGACGTAACTTCATGAAACATACTTACAATTACTTTTACATATTCTCTTTTTTTACTATTATCAATGAGGTTTACTATTTCAAAGCCTTTATCTATGCATGTCTCACAGTCATAATAATTAAAAATATATACAATTACACACTTTTCAGTCTCCCCCACTACAGAATCCAAAGAAAGAATTTGCCTTCCTTTCAGCCTATCAACATCCTGATTCAACAAAGATGAAATATTTTGCTCTACCATTTTATTTTTTTTATTGCTATTACAATTAGGAAACAAACAAAGAAAAAAACTAAAAAGGCATATTAATCTTATATATTTCCATAGCACACTGCTCATAATTCATTGCATAAATATAATTTTCATTAGCACAAATCGTATTATATATTTTACCAGGCAAACGACAAACATAAGATGGGGTTAAAGCCGAGTCTAGAACAAGAATAGTATTTACTTCATATCCTTTTTCCCAAGTAGCACACAACAAATATAATTTATCTTTATTCCAATAAGCATCGCATAAATATGTAAAAAAGCTTCTAGAAGATATATTTTTCTGCTTTATATAAGATAGATTATTTTTAATAATATTAATATCTGAGAGATCACATGAAGCAAGTAGTCTATTTTCATGCAAATCATATTTTTCTATTACAGGATAACTTGGACATATAGCATACAAACAATCTTCACCTTTTACTAGATGGCGTTGATTACGTAATATATTCATATCTGTATGTTCAGTTATAGAAAATACCTCCCCACAAAATTGTATGTCGCCACTATTTATACGGTCCCAATTTCTTTCAGTCTTAACATAACATGAACTATCAGTCATTGTTGTTGCATAAATAGTGTCATTTTCTATAAAGAAACGAAATTCATTACATGTTGGAACCGATACTGATTCTATGAATCCCTTCCCATCATAAAATTTCAAAGCCATTGAACCAGCATCTAAGATGCCAATAGTATCCTTCTGTACATAAAATCCTGTTGGCGATACCACTTCTTTAGGGCCTTCTCCAAATTTGCCAACAGTATAGAAAGTATCTTTATCAATATCCAGAATAGCGACATCAGCCCTTGACGGATCAAACATATAAAGTTTACCATCCTCAAAATATAAGCATGAAATACTCTTAAAAAAAGTTGAATCAGGATAAGTTCTAAAAGAGGAAAATAGAGAACATTCAAGTTCCATTAAGTTTCTTTCCTCTTTGCAACTCATGATATTAAACACAAATAAAAGAGTACAAATACACAATATAATCAGCCTCATTTTTCTATTTATTTAGCAATATGTTTTCAATCCGTCACATTCAACCCATCGCTTCTCTTTTATTATGATAGTGCCACTCTTATCAATCCCTCGATGACATTTTTCAGTCCCCGTACACTTAACTTCACCGTCTCTTTGGCCCGACGAATTTATACAGTCATAACTAATAGAGCATGTAGCTGTTCCGGTCTCAGGAGTTCCCAAAGCTTCAATATTAACTATATCCATTAAACTAAAAAGAGAATTAGTCGAGCTTTTGCTACAATAAGCCCATGAATACACACTAAAAACAGCAACACAAATAGCTAGCAATACATTTACTTTTTTCATAACACTAATTTTTAAATAATAACTATAATATAAATACATATTTTTCAATAAAAAAACAGGATTCAATAAACTTTTCATCCAATCAATACGATTGAAAAAACAACAAAATAGGAAAATTTTTATAAGCCTCTCTGACATTTCATCAGAGTGACACAATATTAGCATATTCTATTTTCCATAATTTATTATATTTCCATCCATTATTTATTTCTAAATCTTAGCCAATTCTCTTCATTATCCTTTTCCAACGCACATTCTCTGTATACCTTTCTTTTGAATACCAAACCCAGGTAGCTTTACCTACAATATATTCTTCTGGCAACATGCCCCAATATCTGGAATCCTGCGAATTAGCCATATTATCCCCCGATACAAAATAATAGTTCTTTTTAAAGCAATACTGATAAATAAGACTATCACCAATAAACACCTGTCCTTGTTTTAGTTCTATTTTTTTCTTTTGCTCCCATGCGATCAGTTGTCTGTATAAAAGATAAGTAGTATGGTTCATTATTACAATCTGATCCTTTTGTGGGATAGGCAATGGCCCGAACTCTCGAATATTCCATCCTAGGCTTTGATCATAAGGAAATGTTCCTACTACGATTCCTTGTTTTTCCGGTTGCTGTAGTCCGGCAAGATATTGCTGAGCTTCATAATTTCCCAACTGTTCGCGACATCCACGCACTTTATAAAATCCTCCTCTGATTTCCAATGTATCCCCAGGCAAAGCTATACAACGTTTCACATAATACTGCATTACGTTCATCCGGATACTATCCCACCGACTCATCTGATAAGGAAAATTAAAAACCAGTACATCATTTCTTTTAAAATGCCCCAATCCCGGCATCCGGTAAATAGTAACATCTTTGTTATCCAAAGCAGCAAACACATTAAACAATCTGGCTCCTTTTATCATTTTATTAACCAATATTCTATCTCCATCTTTAAGTGCAGGTCCCATAGAATCTGATGGAATTTTAAACGATGTGAAACAGAATAACTGTACCAAGAACAAAATTACTATCATGCAGAATATCATGAATATTAAATTCTCTATTATTGCTAGAAATTTCTTCACTTTATTCATATGCATCCTTAAGTTGAATCAATTTATGATAAGCCATCAATCCCAGCACACATTTCACACGTTTGTCATTTGCATCTAATAACTCAATAGAAGGAAGAACTTCACCTTTCATCTTTTCTTCCAAATAATTTGCCCACAAACACAAATGACTCCAATGCAATTCAGCATAACTGAAATCTTGTTCTGCCTCCACAATAGCAACCGTCATCACCAACATATTTGCAGCAGCCTCTTCAGCACAATTATCCACTTTTATTTGTTTGCTTGCAACCGGATATAATCCAATATCGTAAGGCGGATATTTTCTTTTCCAATGTTCATCTTCACAATATTCAAATATTGGATTTAATAAACTTTTCATCCAATCAACACGATTAAAAAATAACAAAGCAGGAAAACTCCTATAAGCATCTCTAACATTACCCAAAGTATCTCCGAAGCAGAATGACTTATTATCCGAAGATAACACAAACCTATGGGAAGAAATAAAATTACGATATGAAGGAAGAATCTGTTCTGCAAATGTCTTATCACCCACTTGAAATGCTTTATTATTCCACAGATTATCCAATTTATTACATTCTTCCTTAAGTTTCTGATACCTGTTTCCAACAGCCTTCATTAATTCTTTAACCTCTCCTTTTCCATTGTCATTCCAAAGAGGTTGTAAACGCTCACCAATATATTGTATCCTCTGCCCTTCTCCGTATCCTATTAACAATATGCCTTTATTTCCATTTTCTGCACACAACTTTTGAGACAGAACAACATGACTATCATCGCATGAAAACGATGTTCCATCCGCCGTCAGACCTAAATATAAACTATCAGACTTGACAAACCGCCACTCTTGTTCAACCCAACTATCAATCTTCCTCCTACCAAACATCCATTCCATATCCACATCGAACAAAATTTCCACCGTATGCTCCTTTTTATCTTCTGAACGAACTTGATAGGAAAGGAAACCGACAGGCCATCCTGTCATATTCCACTTCTCTGACAAAGAAGGTGAAACAAAATCAATCTGAAGTTCTACATCCCCACATTGAAATACATAATGAGTTTGAGTAGCTTGTACATCTATTTGCTTCAATAGGGCCGTATCTGCTTCACTATAAGTTTTATTTTCAATATACAGACCAAAATCTAACAACGCAGGGCCTCCTGTATTACATCCATAAGCTGCCAAAACATTTGTTCCATTACCAATATGAGCAATAGCTTCATCTGTTAAACGTCCACATTTCGTTTGATATGTTATTCCTTTTTCAAATAAAAAATCTCCATTCCAAAAAAGTTTTATCTGATCATCGCAAATATAACAGACGTAAATTTTATGCCCTTCCAAAGCATCTTTATTATCAATCTTAATATGCCTGCGGACATATATATTTTCCGCCCCCCAAGCGGTACGAATCTTAGAATTTCCTTTTACAGGTCCAAAAGCTGCATTTCCTTCTTTCCAAAAAGAATCATCATATTCCTTTTGCTCCCACCCTTTTCCTGGAAACAAATAAGAATATTTCCCTGACCAACTGACGCTGTCATTTGCAAGAGAAGCTATAGGGGATATACGTAAAGAATCTTCCCCCATAAAACGATAGGTCCTACCATCTACCTGCAAAATCCCTGTCATTGGAAATATCTTTCCAGACTTCAATCGTAGATAATGTTTATTCAATGTATTTCCTGCCATTTTTATAGAGAATTCCGGCGTAATCGCCAGTAACGTATGCTCATCAGGAATAATAGCAATAGAAGATACAGCCTCCTTCTTCGAATGGAAACAAGCAGATAGCAAGACAATTATTCCTAATAAGATGATTGTCTTCCACAACACAACTAGTTTAATTTTAAGTCTTATTTCCATAGTTGCTCTCCTTTTTCATAAACAAAGACTCTCTCATCTACGCCGCGCGTATGGTTACGTAAGAACAAAAGTACATTCTGGGGAATCCCTCTGTATACTAATGAATCAACTGTAGCTTTAATTCTTCCGGCGGATTTCCAATATCGATCACAATAATACAACTCGTAGATATCACCAGGACGAATATAATTATCCCTGTTGCGCGGAGTATATACAATACGGTCTATCTGCACCTTTCTACCCAAATCAAGTCCTGCCCATCCTCCGGAAAATTTAAAATAATCAAAAGAAGTCCACGTTTTTCCATCAAACACATTTGTATATTCATGCGTCCCGTCATGTTGATAGCATCCGGGAGTCCCTATAATTTTCCCAGACAATGGAAGAGTATCATTTTTTTCATAAAATGCGACTTCAGCCACATTACATAATCCTCCGGGAGGACCTACATATCTGATATAACGATATTCTTTATTTGAAGAACTTCTTACTGTCGTATTCAAACGATCAGGTTTACACTGTATGATAAACAAGGTATCGCTTACTGCAAAATCCAGTTGGTTACTGCCTTCAAAAACGCCCCCTATCATTCGGTCACGGAACATATTTTCTCCCTCTATATTACATTTAGCATACAATACCACATCTTGTGTATTTCCTTCAATAGAGAAATAATGCTGCTCCTTTTTCTGTTTATCCACATAAAAAGGATCAGTCAAAAAGTTCAAAGTACCATTCTCGTAAGTAGCCACCCTCATAAGCGTACCTCTTCGTACATTTCGAAAAGCCAGATGCTGTGCGTCAAATTCAGTCCAATCAACCGGTATCCAGTTATCTCTATTAGTAACACATAAATAAGCTATTCTCCCACTACATTGATTCCTATAAAGTTTTTCCAATGGAATGACTAATTCCTTTTCAAAAGAATAAGCATATTCATAAGTAACATCCATAAATTTCGGCAGACTCCAAAATGAATATACCTTTTCATTATATTTCGCCATTTGCTCATATAATTCTTTGTTTATATCAAAAGTATATCTATACACCTTTGGACTATCATCCCAACGATACCACCAATTTTTGCGGACCATTCCCAGATTCTCGGGAAAATTAGCCATATACGCTTCACCTGTTTTATCCCAGGCTACCAACCAAAAATGCCCAGCATTAACATAGCTACGTACAGGAACAAAATCAATAGCACAAGGAATTCCCAATGCCCGAAATAGATATACAGCAAAATCAGTCACTTCACGACACGTTCCTGACAAGTATTGTACATATTCAGGTCCGATATGCCCAAAGGAATAAGGAGTTGTTGAAGTATAATAATGCCACTTATCAGGCAATTTATTTATTAAGTAATTAGCAGCTACTACTGGATCTTCTATATCCAAAGAATCCGACATTCTCAATGTATCTAACAATGAATTATATTTTGCATAGTACATTTCACGCCAATATACCAAGGGTTCATCGCCAATACGATAAGGCAACAAATACTCACAAAACACATCGAATGATATACTCTTTCCCCAAGGCTGTTCCTGCCAAACTTTAAATGCCCAATCAACATTATGACACAAATAAGCAGAATCAATTTCCATAATATCGCGTATCTTATTGGGTTCTTTCATTGGACCATATACTTTCTTAACTGAATCTGCAACTTGTTGCGGTTCTTTTCCCTTGCTTTTTTTCAGCCATGCATAGTATGACTTATAGTTTTCTAATTGTTCTCCAACTGAATATCTATGAAAGGGCATATTTTCAATTAAATAACAGGCTGCTTTATATTTCAGGCTATCTGTATTTTTTCTTTTATAGTAACAAAGGACTTTTTCCAGCTCCCCTCTATTATCACCAGCAGACCGCAAAGCAACTTCTAAAGAAGTAATATCTACCTCTTTTTCAGATACAATGTTATCCATAATATGCCATCCCAAAACAATAAATAATATTATACATATATATGATAAATCCCTAAAGTACTTTGCCATATTCCCTCTTTATTTTGCATTTCCACTTATCTTTAGTCTAAATGGGGAACCTTCTGCATTACAATATATAATTACCGTTTTATCAAAATGCTCAGGATGCTCTGCTTTATACTTTATTCTCAGATTTAATTTCTGACCTGGTCGAATCGGTTCTTTTAGATATTCCACAGTAATACAACCACAAGAAGCAGAAACATCCTCTATCGCTAATAATTCTTCTCCTGAATTACTTAATATAATGTCAGATATTTGCTCCTGTTTCCAATTAAAACTGCCCATGTCTAAAAATCGTTTATCCAAACTAGCATTTGTTCTTTGTTCTGCATTACACGGTAAAAAAGGTTTCTTACCAGAAATAATATTGAAATAAAGTTTTTTTATTTTAGGATTATAAACTGGATTACCAACAGCAATAACTCTATTATTTTTATCCAATAAAAATGTGTGGAGGTTTGATTCTAATGGAAATCTATTAAGTTTAGCAATGCTATCCTGTTTATCCACATATACTGGATATGTAAAATTAGCAGTCAATATAGCATGATAAATATCTTTAATTCTATTAGGAGAGAATGCAAATATAAACTTGACCCGACCTGCATATAAGGAATCAATTTCATTAATTAACATACTCCACGCCGACAATTGAAGTTTACAACTAGTACATCCTATCGAATCAACATATGCTAAAATTTTATACTCACTCTGAAGATTATAATATGTAGTATCCCTCAACATTGTTGTAAAATACATTTCTTTAGGGAACAGAATTTCTTTCTGTTCCCATTCTTTCAAAAGAGAAACGATGTTATTATCCTTATTTAAACATGACATCAAGAATAATGGCAATAACATAAGACATATATTTTTCATCGTTTATCTATTATTTATATGAAAATTCCACCACATGAAATTCTGGTGAACTGCTAATTCCATATATCTTTTTCTGAACTTTATCAACAGCAAAATTAATTATTCCTTGATCTAAAGTATATATTTTCTGAGGAATGCCATTCCAATCAAAAACGAATATACGATCTGGCAATTCTACTTCTTTATCATCCGGATCCCAAGGCTTTCCATTGAATAACACAAAAAACTCATCTCCTACATTATATGGAAAGAAATATGCATCTATATTATCTTTATCAGAGGTAGCTGCGATAGCATTACCATTACGAAATTCCTTAAAATGTGCATACGAATGTTCAGGTCCATGAATCCGTTTCTTCAATTGACCGTTCTGATCATAGATATCAATCAAATCTGTCCATTTATAACAAACGGCTATCCTATCTTTCATATTAGTCACAAAAGAAGATTTAAAAGCCTCCAATTTCTCATCGTCTGTATATGATAAGTCTGCCACCACTGGATAATAGCCAAATTCACCAACCTTCTTTCCATTATTATCAAATTTTATAAATTGATTTTTAGGATTATATGTCGATCCTATTAGATTATCAGAGAGTAAACCTATTTCACCATATGCTTGTAGCTCTATAGTCTTCCTTTCTAAAGGAATCGTATTTTCATTTGAAATAAAATCCTCGGTATCATACGTAAATAACGTAAAAGTGGCAACATCAAATATTAGAATCTGATTCTCATTAAATTTTATAATAGAAGGACGAATCATTTCGTCAGGCCCTTGTCCAAGCGAAATTCGTTTTCCTATTTCTTTTTTAGATTTTAAACTAAAAAGATGAAACAGCTTCTTCTCCATAGGGTTCATTGTTATCAGAATAGTGTCACAAACATATATACGCATCGGCTTTAATACTTCTTTATCTGATAAAAAATTTATCCCTGTCAATTTTTGACTGGATACAAAATCTTGATATTCAATTAAAGTTGCATCTTGATATTTACTTCCACTTTTTTCTGCACAAGATACTGTTACTAATAATACTGTCAAAAGCAGTATTAAACAAGAATTATGGGTATTCATGATTACATTTTTTAAAGCAAGGCTATATAGAAATAGTAGGCACCTATATAGCCTTACAATCGGTTAGTTAGATCTTCTTATTCTACTATCATAACAAGTAGTAAAAGTGTTATTTGTATATCTAATGATACATGTATCAAAATAACTCACCATACAGTATGTGTTACAATCACTTTGAGAACCTTCAGAAGAATCAGCCAATGCTTCTACATTAGCTAAAGCTAAGTCCGACAACTTCACGTTACTCCGCGAAGCATATACATTATATCCTGCAACAGCAGCAATTGCAATAATAGTAACTATGCCCATTAATTTCTTTTTCATTTAAGTAGATTTTTTAATATTTATACCTTTTCATTTCATACTTTTCTCTATATCTGGTAAAAACGTATTTGCCATAACCATTATTATCACTATCTTTGTCGCACCTCCTTTCTTTTTAGTAGGAATAAAGTAGCAGATGATGGGAACCAATCCGGCAAAATTGACTAACCCATCTTCCTGCTCCTCTTTTAATCACGTTAACTATCTATTTTTTCAACCACATTGAAATCTCACAATAGGCTGATCATTATTTATATCTGTCGCTATAATTGTTTTTGTAGCTTCATCCACCCAAAAACCATATACATAGTGATCAAGCACATACTTATATAGTGGTTCTCCTTTCAAACTGAATACATAAATATACTTTCCTCCATCTGGAAGATGACCATTATGTTTTACAATCTCTTTAAATGTAGTCCCATGGAACACTGCATAAATGGCATTATCTGTTACTTGCACATCGCTAAAGCCCATAATTCCTGAAGGTATTCCATATCCTTCAAATATTTTAAACTTAGGTTCCCCGTTTTCACCAATACGAATAACCTCCGTGCTATCCTTCAAATTATAGACTTCAAGTACTTCACCTAGTTGAGTCACCATTGCTAATACACCGTTATGAGAATTATAATCAATGAAACTACGCCATGCCTGTGCCAATGCTGGACGAGCTTTTCGTAACGCTTGATTATTAATTGATGGGATAGCGCCTATCTTTTTTACAAGTTCCCCATCATCATTAAGCCAACATAATCGGTTTTCACCGGAATAATCAGGAATTATAAAGGTAGTATCATTATATATGGCAAAGTCAAGTGGTCTTAAAATATCTTCATCCAATATCACCGCTTCGTCACGGAGCAGTGAATCACCGGATGAAGAAAAACCCAACCGTGTTAATTCTCTTTTATTAGCATCTAATGTCCATACTTTATGATTGTAAAAACGAACATTATCCATTGATAGCATTTCAGTTGGTGAATCACCGCGCCTCCCAAAAGAAGATAAATATTGAAAGCCAGGATATTTGAACAAATGAGCATAATAATCGATACCATGCAAATCCATTACAATAGCTTTATCTCCTTCTACTCGTATCCGAAATGGACAGCGAAATAAGGCAGTATCAAGCTCTATCACCTCTCCTTTTAGCTCCTTCTCTTGTGGAAATTCAGAATAAGGAAATACATTCTCTGCATATTCCATATTTTTTGTACCACAAGAGATGCAGATAAAGAGAAGAAGAAAGCTAATAAAGACCTTCAAGACTATATCCTCCAGCGATATATTTAACTTTATCGTGAGATACAGGACAATCTAAAGTACCTGTTCCATAACAATGTCCAATATCTGCATGCTCACTGTTAGCAGCTAAAGCTTCTATGTTATATAACAATAAAGCACTTTGTCTCTTTTCATGAGAAGCCAAATATTTAGTAGATAAAATAGCTACTATACATAATAAAAGAAGAAGATTTTTTTTCATACTACTTTTGCGTTAAAGATTAATTCTGAGAGCAAAAGTAGTAATGAAGCACTTAATTAGCAAAGAATACCGCTGACCAATCCTGACCTCGCATCATTTTTATCCGAAGAAATCAAGTTGAAATTCAAAATAGCTCCATTTCATCGACATTTTTAGCTATTTCTCTTAACAAGAGATTTCTCTGATATAATTAGTCGATAAGTACCATTTTTATTTATTATACTCAATGAAGGATCTATTTTTCTAAGAAACGAGCGCAGACGTCCAATCGCTTTATGCATTCGCTCATCATTACCTGAATTATCAGGCCACAATTTTTCTATAATAAAATCTTCCTTTAATGTATAGCCATTATCTTTTTCTTGAAAAAATAGTTCTAAAAGTAAACTGGACTGCCCCTGAATATTATACTTAACATCATTTACCTCTATGATATTCTGATCTGCATAGAATATTAGACTCTCACCCAATATGTAAGAATGTAAGGGAATAATATCCACTCTCTGTACTTCTTTAATTATTTGTTTTTCAACCTGAACTTCTTTGATAATTTCCACAGGAACCTCTTTTAAGATTTCCACGGGAGTCTCCTTGATAATCTCGACTATTTCTTTACTACGTAATGAATTGATCCTGCGACTGAGAATTATGAAAAACGTATAAAATCCATATCCAACAATTATATATAGCAATAAATATAGCAGCACCTCTTTATATATCATCCCCCATAGAGTGTAATGCAAATAACCCATTACTTCTATCTCACAGGCATAACCTATATAAAAAGTAAAAACTAAATTTGAAGAATTGCCCCATTCACTCTGATAGGTCTTTTGAGATTCTACACTACCGTCTTCATGCGTCAAAGAAATACGTAAAGCTGATTCTAAATAAATATCTGCTTTATTTAATTGTTCATCCCATATAAGATTTAAAGAGTCAGGCTGAAGTGGCTTTTCATAAAAAATAAAAGTATGCAAAGCACGTAAATTACTATTATGAGTAATATTCATAGAGTTTTTCTTGGAATCCATCCGATATAAATGTCTTCCTGACGCATCTTCCCAATAAACTGAATCAGGCATTTCAGTAGAGATAGCCGATTCAGAATTAAAGTAAAATGACAGTCCTCCGTTTATATTTCTATTTTTCAACTCTTTATCCAGTGCTTCAGTAAAAGTCTCTTTCGCTTTCTCCTTAAGCTCCGTTACTTTGAATTCATAAGTATATTTGCATGCAAGGAAGAATACAATTCCTCCAATACAAGCTATAGCAGATAACAGAATTATGATTTTAGGTCTCATTTTGCTTTACTTTATGTTGTTTTGTACTACAAAGATAACATTTTTCACAACAATCTAAACTTTCTCTTTAAAAAAAGATATAACTTAATAGAAGAAAAGCCACTTTGTAGTCAGACAAATATTCATAATATAAATGTTTGTAGCATCAAAACTCTTATTTATTAAGCTATACTTATATAAATATTTTACTATTTAATAAGACTGAAAACAGGATTTATCAAGCTACTGATTATCAATAATATACAAATCGCCATTTTTCCTTTAAAACCAAAAAGGCGTTCCTTTAAAACCAACGACCCGTTTCTTTAAAACCAACGGGCCTTTGGTTTTAAAGAAACGGACCATATAAAGGCTAAAAGAATAAGTTTGTTAACAATATTCAATATCCGATAAATATAAAACTAGACTAGACACTTTATTAACATTATTCGATTTGCATAATTCTATTTAAATAACTACCTTTACGGAAAATTGAAACAGGTATGGCAAAAGAAATTAACCCATTTATAGTAACTGGAAAAATAGAACCCGAGTACTTCTGCGATCGCGTGAAAGAATCAGAGAGGCTGGTTAAATCATTAACCAATGGCAATAACCTTGTCATTATCTCACCCAGAAGAATGGGTAAAACGGGACTAATCCGTTTCTGTTATGAGAAACCTGAAATAAAAGAAGAATATTATACTTTCTTCATTGACATACTCCATACATCAAGCTTAAGAGAATTCACTTATCTGCTTGGCAAAGAAATTTATGAAACACTATTGCCCCGCAGTAAGAAAATGGCAAGCCTGTTTATCCACACACTTAAATCAATCAATGGTAAATTCGGATTTGACCCGCTGACCAATCTACCTACTTTCAATCTGGAACTGGGGGATATTGATCGACCCGAATATACACTGGAAGAAATATTTCAATGTCTGATAGCAGCAGACAAACCTTGTATCGTTGCCATTGACGAGTTTCAACAAATTGCTAAATATCCCGAGAAAAATATAGAAGCATTACTACGCACACACATACAGAAAATAGAAAACAGCAATTTCATCTTTGCCGGAAGTGAACGGCATATGATGCAGGAAATGTTTCTATCTTCATCCCGTCCATTCTACCACAGTGCCGATATTTTGGAACTGAAAGCCATTGTACCGGAAATCTATATACCATTTATCGCAGACCATTTCCAAAAAAGAAAACGGCATATTGAAATCGAAAATATAGAAAAAGTATATCGGCTATTCAAAGGACATACCTTTTATATTCAAAAAACATTCAATGAAGCTTTTGCAGATACACCGAAAGGGAAAGAATGTACACTGGAAATTATCAAAACAGCTATAGATAACCTTATTGCATATAATGATACAATCTTTCGGGAAATCTTATCTAATATTCCCGAAAAGCAGAAGGAATTGCTTTATGCCATTGCCAAAGTAGGTGAAGCAGAAAACGTCACATCAGCGAAATTTATCAAACGATACAGTCTGACATCCGCAAGTTCTGTACAGTCCGCAACTAAAAAACTGCTTGAAAAAGACATTATTACAGAAATCAATAAAGTATATTCGGTTACCGACAAGTTCTTTGGTATGTGGATCAATACTATTTATGGCAATAAATATACCCTTTAGCAAAAACGCAACTACAATTACCATCAAATAAATCACAAAGTTAACACAATATATGGTAATTACCGAATGCCAATTATATTATTATGTTCTCACTATAAATATTTTAGCCCTATTTCTCTTCAATATCCTTGTTTTTCAAAACACATACGTTATCTTTGTAGTTATAGTACAAAATAAAGCAAAACAAAATGAAATCTAAAAACATCATTCTATTATTTACTTTGGCATTGCCATTGTTCAGTTGTAGTGAATCACAAAAAAGAGTATCCTTTAGCGAAAGCACAACTGCTAAATCTACCGCTTTGAAGGAAGCCTTTATCTCCATTCCAATGGATATAAAAAAGAAAGGAGATATCTTATATGCTGGTGATTTTAAAGGAGACAGCCTTTTATACTGCTATAGTCTTAGTGAACAACGCTTTGTAAATAAAATGCTGCCACAAGGACAAGGACCTGATGAATTTTTAAGCCCTGTCGGATTCTTTCTGTCTGATTCGTCTGCCTTCATACACAATCGATGGCACTTCACAGCGCAAAACTATATATTCAACACGAAAGACTTTTCCATCCGGCGACAAGGAGAGTTGATACACCTGCCCATGAGCATTGACAGAGTCTATCCGATAAGCGAATCACGCTTTATAGCATCCGGCGTTTTTGAAGATTGCAGATTCCTTATTTTAGATAATGACGGCAATGTCATATCCAAATGCGGCGACTTCCCGAACTATCAAAGTGGAGAAGAAACCATACCCAATACGGCTAAAGGTATGTTTCATCAATCACAATTCGGTTACAACACCGACCGGAAACGTCTGGCATGTGCTACCAGTAATGTACTTGAGCTATGGGACTATAAGCCGGAAACATTAACGCTCCATAAAAGACTATTGTTAGCACCCTATCATTATCAGTTCAATTCAAGCCCAGACGGTGTGTATGCGGAAAGTGATAATCCTGATGCCGAACTGGGAGCACGAGGCATTGCCGTTTCCAATAACTATGTTTATGTACTGTATAACCCAAACACCAATCGGATGCACGAAGAACAAAAAGAAACTCTAAACAGCGAGATTTGGGTTTTCGACTGGGAAGGAAAACCGATACGTAAAATTTTGACAGATACTCATATAGAATGCTTCTGTGTAGATGAAACCGATACTTCATTTTATTGTGTAATGACTGCACCGGACTATTGTATTGGGATAGTGTCACCATCCCATTAACATAGTGACAGTATGTGCCAAGGATAGTGTCACTATCCCGAGCACATACTGTCACTATAACAAATCGAATATTTTGAGCTATTCTTATCCTAGTCCGCCCGCTGTGTAGGCAGTGTAAACTCCTGAGAATCACAGATTACCCCATTCTCATCGGACACCGCTACGCGGAAAGTCACTTCACCATCTTTCAGCTTACTTCCGGCATAGACCGTAGCCGTATAGCGGATACCCTCACCCGGAAGAATTTCTTCTATCATTACAGTAGGAGAAATGCCGATATGTTTCACTTTCCCGACCGTCTCTACAATAGGAACCACGTCATAAACCGGATTCCGTCCTTCATTCATGATTTCAAAGATGATCTTGCTGCTTTCTCCCCCGTCTATCGCATGATTGCGGTTATCGTCAATAAAGCGAATCTTGCGCAGTTTCAACTGAGTCAGTTGCTGCTGAGTCTGCGTCCGAGGTTTAAACTTAGAGTGAGACTGCCCCTGTCTGACTTCCGGAACGTAAGCATATTCCTCTATCGGGTCCGGCTTCGGAGCAGTCAGCGCATTCCCTATCGCTGCACCGGCAATGGTGCCAACAATATTTCCAATGGCAGAGCCGCGATATCCGCCCCTCCAGCCACGATTATTATCTCCGATAAGTCCGCCTATCGAACTTCCCAGACTTCCCCCAATTGCAGCACCACCTACAATTGCTCCGGGATTTCCCATACGTCCCGATGCACATCCGCTCAACATCAGAGCAGAAAGCAGAATTACAGTTAGTTGTTTCCTCATGATCATCTCTAATTTTACTATGATTACTCTATCACCTTAAAACGTGCAAAACGCAACAATAGTTGCTTGTCCCCTGCATTTTTAAAATGAATCGTTGCTTTTGCATTATCACCCGTTCCTTCTACCCTGATCACTTCGCCCAAGCCGAAACGTTCATGTTCTATCATCTGCCCCGCCTGTACTCCTGTTACAGATGCCGAGCCGGCTGAAGCCGACCGTATACTGCTTCCACTCACCGCACTGACCTTCTTCAAATTCTTCGGCACAGTGGGCGCAATCACCTGAGCCTTCGGACGTTCACGATCAGAAAATTTAGTACCATAAGGCGTTCGTGTAGGAGATGCCGCACGTGTAAATCCACCTTCGATCTCCCTGCGGAAACGCCCCGCACCTTCGTCTACCGACCGGCTGACTCCCGCCTCATGCGGCAACCGCAAATAATTCACATCGATATCGCGCAAGAAACGGCTGGGACTTCCAAACTCCATCTTTCCATAACGGAAACGGGTCTTGGCAAAAGAAATATAACAATGTTCTTCGGCACGGGTAATGGCCACGTAGAACAAACGGCGCTCCTCTTCCAGAGCACGCGGAGAATCGCCCACCATACCACTGGGGAAAAGATTTTCTTCCAGTCCCACTACGAATACGTTTTTAAACTCCAGCCCCTTGGCCGAATGAACGGTCATCAACGTTATCTTTTCTCCATCATCCGCTTTGTCCGAGTCCTGATCAGTAAGCAAGGCAATCTCCGAAAGGAAATCTGTCAGAGAAATATTCGGGTTGCCTTCTTCCTGCCGCAACGCGCAGAAATCATTCATACCATTCACCAATTCCTCAATGTTTTCCTTACGACTCAGATTCTCCGGCGAAGTATCCTGACAGACATCATTGATGATGCCGGACCGGCGGATAATATCCGTTCCTATCTCATACGCACTCTTGTCCACCTGATCGGTCATAAAGCCTTCTATCAGTTCACGGAAACCTTGCAGTTTGGTGTGCGTACCTTTATTAATGTTCAGCCCGTAGCTCAATGGTTCGCAAAGCGCCGCCCAAAGGCTGACACCATTTTCAGTGGCAGCGGAGATGATTTTTCCAACCGTCGTATCACCGATGCCACGGGCAGGATAATTAATGATTCGCTTGAATGCTTCTTCATCATTCGGGTTCACTACCAAGCGGAAGTAAGCAATGACGTCCTTAATCTCCTTACGCTGGTAGAATGAAAGTCCGCCATAGATTTTATAGGGCATACTTCGTTTCCGAAGAGCCTCCTCGAAAACACGGCTCTGCGCATTCGTACGGTATAATATGGCAAAATCGGCATAGCCGTAACTATGTTCCCGACGCAGTTCAGCTATCTTATTGGCTACGATATCCCCTTCTTCCACATCACTGTAAGCCTGAAACACGCCAATCGGTTCGCCACGTTCTTTTTCAGAGAATACTTCTTTCCGAATCTGACGTTCATTCTTTTCGATCAGACTGTTGGCAGCACAGACAATGGTTTGCGTAGAACGATAATTCTGCTCCAGTTTAAAGACTTTCGTATTAGGATAAACCTTCGTGAAATAAAGGATATTATCAATATCCGCTCCACGGAAAGAGTAGATGCTCTGCGCATCATCGCCTACCACACAAACACGCTGATTTTCTTTCGTCAGCTGGAGTACGATACTATGCTGGGCATAATTCGTATCCTGATACTCGTCCACCAGCACATAACGGAACTGCTCCCTATAACGGGCCAGCACTTCCGGAAAGTCGCGGAACAGAATATACGTATACACCAGCAGATCATCGAAATCCATAGCTCCCGCCTGACGGCATCTTTCCCAGTAACGGGTATATATTTCACGGACAGCGGGCACTTTGGCTGCCATATCTCCTTCATACGCTTCTTTGTTGGCAGCATATCCCGTAGGAGAAACCAAATGGTTTTTGGCACTTGAAATGCGGGCCTGCACCATCCCCGGCTTATATGTCTTTTCGTCCAGTCCCATCTCCTTGATGATGGAACGGATCAGACTTTTACTATCCGCCGAATCATAAATGGTAAATTGGGAAGTGAATCCGATATACTTTGCTTCGGCACGGAGAATGCGGGAAAAGACGGAATGGAAGGTACCCATCCACAAATAACGTGCCCGCTCCATGCCCACCTGACGGGCTATACGTTCTTTCATCTCACGCGCCGCCTTATTGGTAAAGGTCAGTGCGAGGATGTTCCACGGTTGATAGCCGTTTTCCAGCAGATAGGCAATTTTATAAGTCAACACACGTGTCTTTCCCGAACCTGCACCGGCTATCACCAGCGAAGGCCCGTCGTTATAAGTCACTGCTGCACACTGACTCTCATTTAATTCCTCTATATAGTTGGTATTCATAACAGCATTATAAAAACAATGAGGATTTTTAACAAACCCTTGGCGTTCAAATTTGTTTCAATACGACAAAAGTATAACATTCATTTGACAATGAAGATATTTTTATGAATTTTCATCACTAACTATTTAACCTAACCACTCAAAGCAATGAAAAAGAGTATATTTTTATCATTTATTTTATGTTTGTGCCTCATCGCCTGCATACCACAGCAAGTAATGGCGCAAAAGCAAAGCCGCATGGAAAAGCTGCTAAGGTATCTGAACGACAATGACGCCGACAAATGGCAGAAGAACAGGGAAAAACTGGATGACGAAACAAAGGCGTACTATGCCGAAGATTTATCATTGATGGACGTCCTCAACGACCTGTGGAACGGACAGAGCGAACAGGCAGCCACCCTCTACTTCGGCTGCTACGAGAAAGCCGCCCAAAGTAACTTCCCCGGCATCTGCGAAGGGGAAAAGATTCCGCTTTCTCAGATACGGGACAAGGCGGACCAGTCCATTATCAACCTGCTGGAGGCCTCGAAAGATAAAATACCTTTCAGCCGGGCACTGCTGGACAGCATTCACGCCACCGAATATCCGGTTGACTCCGCCATGCTGCAACGGCTGCAGAACATCCGCGAGGTGGCACTGCTGGAAGGAATGCTCAAAACCCCCACTCCCATCATCTATCAGACTTACGTCAAGGAGTATCCCAACGGCAAATTTATTGCACAAGTCAACGCCTCCGAAAACGTACGGCTCTACCAACTGGTGAAGACGGCCCCGACTCCTGCAAACTTCAAAGCCTTCTTTGAAGACCCCGAAATGCAAAAGTATTATCAAGACAGAGGTCCGCGCCCCTATCTTGCCGAGGTCCGTACCTTATACGATGATTTCCTGTTCCAACGTATCGACAGCCTGAAAAAAGAAGGAAATGCCACCGCCATCCGGCAGATTATCGATGATTATAAGAACACACCTTATCTGTCCACCGGTGCACGGACTCACCTGAACGATCTTGAATATCTCAGTGAAAAGGCAGACTTCGAGCTTCTGAAACCGGCAATAGTCAACTCCGAATCGCTCGGTTTATTGCAGGAATTCCTCAAAACACACAAGTATAAGGAATTTCGTGACCAGGCAAAGAATTTGCGTGCTCCATTTATCCTGCAAGCCATCGTTTCCACCCCGACTACTGTAAAATATTACACTCAAGGACGATTGATAAAGTGCTGCGAGACCGACAGCACCGGTAATATTACGACCAGCTACACCTACAATGACAAGGGGCAGCTTACCACCACATTATCCGTGACTGAAAAGAACGGGCAACCCATCAACGAGGTGCAAACCAGCAGGCTGTACGACCCGCAAGGCCACTGCATCTTCGAAGTGAAGACTAATCCGAAAACCAAAACGGACTTCTACCGCCGTGCACGCCGCATCGGTATCGACGGAAGCATCGAAAGTGATTCCCTAAAATACATGGACGGCAGATATACCGTCAGCAGCTACAACAAGCAAGGATTACTGACGGAAACCAAAGAGTACAACAAGAACGGGGAAATGGAGGGATATACAGTCAACAAATATGACGACAAAGGCAGAATGACCGAATCTCAGCATCAGAATATGCTCTTTGTCAATTCGCCCAACCAGATTCTCTCACAAAAAGAACTGTATGAATATGATAAATACGGATACCTCACCCGCATCGTCTACCAACGTATCTTCGGCAACAGCCAAAAGACGTCCGGCTGCCTGACCTGCCTGTACGACGAGTACGGAAACCGGATCGACGGTGACTCCTATTACGAGTATGACAATACGGGGCAATGGATATGCCGCACCAGCTATGACAACCCACAGCAAGTGGAACGTATACAGTACATTTATAAATAAAAATAAAATACCGTGAACCTTTTACGAACTATGGCTGTTATTATAGTATAACAAAACCATTTAAAGTTTTGACAATATGAATACTATATTAATGTCTTTAATAATTATGACCATGACTTACGAAATGCCTAAACTTCCTTACGCAAACAATGCGCTGGAACCTGTAATCAGTCAGCAAACGATAGATTTCCATTACGGAAAACATCTGCAAACATATGTAAATAATCTGAATAGCCTTGTGCCCGGAACAGAATATGAAGGCAAAACGGTAGAAGAAATCGTTGCCGCCGCTCCAGATGGAGCTATCTTCAACAACGCCGGCCAAGTGTTGAATCACAATTTATATTTCCTCCAATTCGCTCCGAAACCTTCGAAAAAGGAACCGGCAGGCAAACTGGGAGAAGCCATCAAACGTGATTTCGGCAGCTTTGAAAACTTCAAGAAGGAGTTCAATGCAGCAGCAGTCGGATTGTTCGGTTCAGGATGGGCTTGGCTGTCAGTAGACAAGAACGGTAAACTGCATATCACCAAAGAAGGAAACGGCAGTAACCCCGTACGCGCCGGACTGAAACCACTTCTGGGTTTTGACGTGTGGGAACACTCCTACTATCTGGACTACCAGAATCGCCGCGCCGACCACGTAAACGCCCTGTGGAACATCATCGACTGGGATGTGGTAGAAAAACGAATGTAACCGGACTCATTAAAATTAAGCTAAACTATACTATTGAAAAGGTCGTTGTGAATTTCACAGCGGCCTTTTTTCTACAACAAAAAACCTAAGCTTTCTATTGTATTTCAAAGGCATAAATTGTATTTTTGCAATAGCCGAAAATCAAAACAGACAATTATGACACTTCAACAAAAAAATAAAGAATGGCGCATTTTCTTTGTTGCCTTCTTCCTTTTGCTCTCTTTCATCAGTAACGCGGCTACCCCGGAAGAATTGGAAGAGGAGATACTTTTCGTGACGTCCTACAATTCCGATACTAAATATACCTACGATAATATCAACACGTTCGTAGAAACGTACCGCCAACTGGGTGGCAAGTATTCCACCATCGTAGAAAACATGAATGTTACCGACCTCAATCAATCCAGAAAATGGAAGAGAACGCTTACCAACATTCTGGACAAACATCCGAACGCCAAGCTGGTCATCCTGCTGGGTGGCGAAGCGTGGAGCAGTTTCCTGCACCTCGAAGACGAGAAGTACAGACAACTGCCCGTATTTTGCGCTATGGCATCGCGCAACGGCATCCGTATTCCGGAAGACTCTATTGATATACAGACCTACGAACCTCAGAGCATCGACTTAACGGAAAGAATGAGCGAATACAATATAATATATTGTAACACATACGAATATGATGTCGATAAAGATATCGAAATGATGCGAAGCTTTTATCCGGATATGGAACATTTAGTGTTCATCTCGGACAACACCTACAACGGACTTGCCGAACAAGCGTGGGTGAAAAAGAATATGAAACGCTATCCGGAAATATCGACGACCTATATTGACGGCCGTATCCACACCCTTGATGCTGCCGTCAAACAACTACGCGATATCCCCAAAAATTCGGTTGCACTACTGGGTATCTGGAGAATTGACAATCGGGGCATAACGTATATGAACAACTCTGTATATGCTTTCTCCAAAGCGAATCCAGAGTTGCCTGTTTTCAGCCTGACTGCTACTGCCATCGGTTATTGGGCAATCGGAGGGTATATCCCCCAGTACGACGGAATAGGGAGAAGCATGGGAGAACAGGCTTATCAATTTCTGGACAAGGGGAAAAACAATGTCGGCCACATTCATTTGTTGCCCAACAGATACAAATTTGATGCCAACAAACTGTATGAATGGGGATTTCAAGACAAGAAACTACCTTTCAATTCACTTATCATCAACCAACAGGTGCCTTTCTTTCAGGCATATCGGACGGAAGTGCAATTCATCCTGTTTACCTTCCTTGTACTGATAGGCGGACTGTTTATCTCACTGTATTATTATTACCGGACAAAAATCTTAAAGAATCACCTTGAGAAGACTACAGCCCAATTAAGGGAAGATAAAAAGAAACTGGAATTATCGGAAATTGCGCTACGTCACGCCAAAGAGCGTGCCGAAGAAGCCAATCAACTGAAAAGTGCCTTCGTATCAAATATGAGCCACGAAATACGGACACCGCTGAACGCTATTGTCGGCTTTTCCAGCCTGCTGATCGATACCGTGGAAGCAACGGATGAGCAGAAGGAATATGCGGATATCATCCAGACTAATTCCGAATTGTTATTGCAACTGATCAGTGATGTACTGGATGTATCACGCTTGGAATCAGGCAAACTGCTGTTCAAGTATGAATGGTGCGAACTGGTAAATCATTGCCAGAACATGATCACACTGACCAGGAAAAACCGGACAAGAGATATAGATGTCAGGCTTCAGATGCCGAAAGAGCCTTATATGCTCTATACCGATCCGCTACGTTTGCAGCAGGTGATCATCAACTTACTGAACAATGCGCTGAAGTTTACTCCCGACGGCGGAAGTATCACGCTGGATTATGAAATAGACGAAGAAGACCAGTGTATGCTGTTCTCTGTGACCGATACAGGCTCGGGCATCCCCGAAGACAAGCAGGAACTGGTATTCCAGCGTTTTGAGAAGCTCAACGAATTTGTGCAGGGAACAGGCTTGGGACTGGCGATCTGCAAACTGACCATACAACGCATGGGAGGCGATATCTGGATTGACAAGAATTATAAGAACGGAGCACGGTTTGTCTTTTCTCATCCTATCAAAAAGCGGGAATCGGAAGAAAAATGAAAAAAAAACGGATAATTTGATGAATCTTTGTTTCTTTTTCGCTTACTTTGCTCCCGTAAAGACAAAGGGGTGCCCCCAAAGAGGGGCTGAGATTATACCCTAGGAACCTGAGGCAGTTAGCACTGACGTAGGGATTGTGTTTCTTTCTTATCGCCTTTCTATATAAGCACGCTCTTTGTATTTACTTTCAACTTATTAATACTGATAGGACAATGAAAGTACAAGTTAACAACAAAGAGGTGGAAATGACTCCTGCTTCTACCCTTACACAACTGGCTGCCCAACTGGAACTTCCGGTACAAGGCATCGCTATTGCCGTAAACAACAAAATGATTCCACGTTCCGAATGGGAGAAATTCGCGTTACAGGAGAATGATAACCTCGTGGTCATCAAAGCGGCTTGTGGAGGGTAAAAGTATGGTCAGTCTACAATTTATCACCCACCAGACCGATCGGTATACTTATTTCGAATCGGCACTCATGGCACTTGAAGGAGGATGTAAGTGGATTCAGCTACGCATGAAGGAAGCTCCGTGTGAAGAGGTGGAAGCTGTTGCCCTCCAACTAAAGCCGCTCTGCAAAGAAAAAGAAGCGATCTTACTTCTGGATGACCACGTCGAACTTGCCAAAAAGCTGGAAGTGGACGGAGTGCATCTGGGCAAAAAAGACATGCCGATAGATCAGGCACGACAATTACTTGGAGAAGCATTTATTATCGGAGGTACGGCAAATACATTCGAAGATGTCGTACAGCACTACCGTGCCGGAGCAGATTACCTCGGCATCGGTCCTTTCCGGTTTACCACTACAAAGAAAAACCTGAGTCCTGTTCTGGGACTGGAAGGTTATACCGCTATTTTATCTCAGATGAAGGAAGCGAATATCGAACTTCCGGTAGTAGCCATCGGAGGAATCACCCGTGAGGATATACCCGCCATACTCGAAACCGGAGTGAACGGAATCGCGCTTTCAGGAACGATTCTTCGGGCGGAGGATCCGGCAGCGGAAACACGAAAGATTTTGAACATGAAACGTATAATCAAATAAACTTATTGAAAAGTGGAAAAGTTAGTAATTGCAGGCCGTGAGTTCGACTCCCGCCTTTTTCTGGGTACAGGAAAATTCAATTCCAATGAAGTAATGGAACAAGCCATTCTGGCATCGGGCACTGAAATGGTAACCGTAGCCATGAAGCGCATCGACATGGATGACAAAGAAGACGACATGCTGAAACATATTATTCATCCGAATATCCAGTTGCTACCCAACACATCGGGAGTACGCGATGCGGAAGAAGCTGTTTTCGCCGCACAGATGGCACGTGAAGCTTTTGGTACCAACTGGCTGAAACTGGAAATCCATCCGGATCCGCGCTATCTGCTCCCCGACTCTATCGAAACCCTGAAGGCTACAGAACAGCTTGTCAAACTGGGCTTTATCGTATTACCTTATTGCCAGGCCGACCCTGTGCTCTGCAAACGACTGGAAGAAGCCGGTGCCGCTACCGTAATGCCGCTGGGTGCTCCCATCGGAACTAACAAAGGACTGCAAACCAAAGAATTCCTGCAGATTATTATCGAACAGGCCGGTATCCCCGTTGTCGTAGATGCCGGAATCGGTGCACCGAGCCACGCTGCCGAAGCAATGGAACTGGGTGCTTCTGCCGTACTGGTAAATACCGCTATCGCCGTAGCAGGCAATCCGGTAGAAATGGCGTTGGCCTTCAAAGCCGCCACCGAAGCCGGAAGACGGGCATACGAAGCAGGACTGGGTCTGCAGGCTGATAACTTTATAGCAGAAGCAAGTTCACCTTTAACTGCATTTTTGGAATAAGTAATAGGTGATAAGTAATAGGTAATAAGTAGGGAGTAGTGTTTGTTTCACTATTCTTAATAATACGATAATAAAATTCTATGGAACAAAAAATAAAATTTTCCCGTTCTCAGAAAGTGTATCTGCCGGGTAAACTCTATCCGAACATCCGTGTAGCCATGCGGAAAGTTGAACAAGTGCCCAGTGTCAGCTTCGAAGGAGAAGAAAAGATAGCTACTCCGAATCCGGAAGTATACGTATATGACACCAGCGGTCCGTTCAGTGACCCGTCAATGAGCATTGATCTTAAGAAAGGACTTCCCCGCTTACGTGAAGAATGGATTGTGGGACGCGGTGACGTAGAGCAACTCCCCGAAATCACTTCGGAATACGGACAAATGAGACGTGATGACAAAAGTCTGGATCATCTCCGCTTTGAACACATTGCCCTTCCCTATCGTGCCAAAAAGGGAGAAGCCATCACTCAGATGGCATACGCCAAACGAGGAATCATCACTCCGGAAATGGAATATGTGGCGATCCGCGAAAATATGAACTGTGAGGAACTGGGAATCGAAACTCACATTACTCCCGAATTTGTCCGTAAAGAAATAGCAGAAGGACGTGCAGTGCTGCCTGCCAACATCAATCATCCGGAAGCCGAACCGATGATTATCGGCCGTAACTTCCTAGTGAAAATCAATACGAATATCGGAAACTCCGCCACCACTTCCAGCATTGACGAGGAAGTGGAAAAGGCTTTATGGAGCTGCAAATGGGGAGGTGATACGCTGATGGACCTTTCAACAGGAGAAAATATTCATGAGACACGTGAATGGATCATCCGCAACTGCCCTGTACCGGTAGGCACTGTACCTATCTATCAGGCACTTGAGAAAGTGAATGGTGTAGTGGAAGACCTTAACTGGGAAATCTATCGGGACACACTGATCGAACAATGCGAACAGGGAGTAGATTATTTTACGATTCATGCAGGTATCCGCCGTCATAATGTTCATCTTGCCGATAAACGTCTGTGCGGCATTGTCAGCCGTGGAGGAAGCATCATGAGCAAATGGTGTCTGGTGCACGATCAGGAAAGTTTCCTGTATGAACACTTTGACGATATCTGTGATATTCTGGCTCAATACGACGTTGCCGTATCATTGGGAGACGGACTGCGTCCGGGCTCTATCCATGATGCCAACGACGAAGCACAGTTTGCAGAACTGGACACGATGGGAGAACTGGTACTTCGTGCATGGGAAAAGAACGTGCAGGCATTTATCGAAGGTCCGGGACACGTACCGATGCATAAAATCAAGGAGAACATGGAACGTCAGATCGAGAAATGCCATGATGCGCCATTTTATACACTCGGCCCTTTAGTGACAGATATCGCTCCTGGCTACGATCACATTACCTCTGCCATCGGAGCTGCTCAAATCGGCTGGTTAGGTACAGCTATGCTTTGTTATGTCACTCCGAAAGAGCATCTTGCCCTGCCGGATAAAGAAGACGTACGTGTAGGGGTTATCACTTATAAGATTGCCGCTCATGCTGCCGACCTTGCCAAAGGGCATCCGGGAGCACAGGTACGCGACAATGCCTTGAGCAAAGCCCGTTACGAGTTCCGCTGGAAAGATCAGTTCGACTTGTCTCTCGATCCGGAACGGGCACAAGGATATTTCCGCGCGGGACATCACATTGACGGAGAATACTGCACGATGTGCGGACCAAATTTCTGCGCCATGAGATTATCCCGTGATCTGAAGAAAAATGCCAAGAGTGATAAATAATGAGTTGTGAATATCCCCAAACCAAGTCACAACCTCATTTCTTTTTAATTTTCAACTTTCAATTAATTAAAATGTTCTCAGACGAATTAGAAAAAATATCCTGGGAAGAGACGACAAAAGCCATCTATTCCAAAACAGATGCCGATGTGCGCCGTGCATTAAGCAAAAAAGAGCATCTGGATGTCAACGATTTTATGGCATTGATCTCACCTGCCGCCACTCCCTATCTGGAAGTGATGGCCCGCCTCAGCCAAAAATATACGATGGAGCGGTTCGGCAAAACAATCTCTATGTTTGTGCCGCTCTATATCACCAATTCATGCACCAACTCCTGCGTCTATTGCGGTTTCCATATCAGTAATCCGATGAAAAGAACGATTCTGACGGAGGAGGAAATCATCAACGAATACAAAGCAATCAAACGGCTGGCTCCTTTTGAGAATCTTTTACTCGTGACAGGTGAAAATCCGGCAGCAGCAGGTGTACCTTACATCGCCCGTGCTCTCGATCTGGCAAAACCTTATTTCAGCAACCTTCAGATTGAAGTGATGCCCCTCAAAGCGGAAGAATACAAAGAACTCACCCATCACGGGCTGAACGGAGTCATCTGCTTTCAGGAAACTTATAATAAGGCGAACTATAAAAAGTATCACCCGCGAGGCATGAAGTCCAAATTCGAATGGCGTGTCGATGGTTTCGACCGTATGGGACAGGCGGGTGTCCATAAGATCGGCATGGGTGTCCTGATCGGTCTGGAGGAATGGCGGACAGATGTGACAATGATGGCTTACCACCTCCGCTACCTGCAGAAACACTACTGGAAGACCAAATACAGCGTCAACTTCCCCCGTATGCGTCCATCCGAAAACGATGGCTTCCAACCCAATGTTATCATGAACGACCGGGAACTTGCACAGCTTACTTTCGCCATGCGAATCTTCGATCATGATGTAGATATCTCCTATTCTACCCGTGAAAGCGCCGAGATACGAAATCACATGGCAACACTGGGCGTGACAACCATGAGTGCCGAAAGCAAGACAGAACCGGGCGGATATTACAGCTACCCGCAAACACTGGAGCAGTTCCATGTGAGTGACGAACGGAAAGCGGTAGAAGTGGAACGTGACCTGAGGAAATTAGGACGTGAACCGGTCTGGAAGGATTGGGACCAGTCTTTTGACTTTAAAAGATAAAACGATGCGATACGACAGGCAAATGATCCTTCCCGAAATCGGAGAAGACGGTCAGCAGAAACTGAAGCAAGCAAAGGTTCTTATTGTAGGCGTGGGAGGGCTAGGCTCTCCCATAGCCCTCTATCTGACCGGAGCAGGAGTAGGCTGCATTGGACTGGTAGACGACGATGTAGTCAGCATCAGTAATCTGCAACGGCAAGTGCTCTATTCGGAGAAAGAATTAGGTAAACCCAAGGCAATATGTGCCGCCGAACGACTTTCCGCACTAAACAGCGAGATAACTATCCGGACTTATCCAATCCGTTTGACGGAGGAAAACGTACAGGAAATTATCAGTCAGTATGATATAGTAGTAGACGGCTGCGACAACTTTTCTACCCGCTATCTTATCAATGACATCTGTGCCGAAATGGGGAAAGTGTATGTCTATGGAGCAATCTGCGGCTTTGAAGGTCAGGTATCCGTTTTTCATTACGGAGAAGAGAAAAAAAGTTATCGGGACTTATATCCGGACGAAGAAGAAATGAGGCGAATGCCTCCGCCTCCCAAAGGTGTAATGGGCATTACTCCTGCTGTAACAGGAAGCATCGAAGCAACGGAAGTGCTGAAGATTATCTGTGGATTTGGCGAAGTATTATCAGGTAAACTATGGACTATTGACTTGCGTACATTGCAATCTAACAAATTTTCACTATAAACGTTGGTTTCTGAAATAGTTAATTAGTAACTTTGCTAAACTTTACAACTTTACACAGGAAATGAAACTAATTGTAGTTACCACGCCCACGTTCTTCGTTGAAGAAGATAAGATCATTACCGCTCTTTTCGAGGAGGGACTGGATATTCTACATCTCAGAAAACCTGAGACACCGGCCATGTATTCCGAACGATTACTGACGCTGATTCCGGAAAAATATCATCGCCGCATTGTGACACACGAACATTTTTATCTGAAAGAAGAGTTCAATCTGATGGGTATCCACCTGAATGCACGCAATCCGAGCGAACCGCATGACTATGCCGGACACGTCAGTTGTTCCTGCCATTCCGTAGAAGAGGTGAAGAACAGAAAGCATTTCTATGATTACGTTTTCATGAGTCCCATTTACGATAGTATTTCGAAGGTTAATTACTATTCTACTTATACGGCAGAAGAACTTCGTGAGGCACAGAAAGCTAAGATCATTGACTCAAAAGTAATGGCACTTGGAGGTATTAATGAAGATAATCTACTAGAAATAAAAGATTTCGGATTTGGAGGGGCTGTTGTACTGGGGGATCTCTGGAATAAATTTGATGCCTGTCTGGATCAGAATTATCTGGCTGTGATCGAGCATTTCAAAAAGTTAAAGAAATTGGCGGACTAAGAAATATCGATTCGAATATTATATACAATCATAAATAAAGAAACCGCTGTAAGTAATCTTTTACAGCGGTTTACTTTTTAGTAATTTTCTTATCAGAATTTATATCCTAATACAATAGAAAAGTTTGTATTTTTAGGATTACCTATTTTTTCTACATCTACTAAACCAAATTGACCATCCAATCCTACAATAACCTTACCTAATTCCAAAGCTACTCCAACACCAAGACCGGCATCAAAACGTTTTAAAGCATCATCACCAAATGTATCATACTTACGTTCCGTATCATTCCCCAAATCAATTTTGGTTTTACCAGCAATACCACATGCCAAATAAGGACCAGCATTAACCACAATATTTGTATTATCCGCAACATTAAAACGAGCAGCAGCCATAACTGGTAATTCCAAATACATTGCATTTATGCTATTACCATCCTTTTTTGCTCCTTTAGTCGACAAAAACAATGATGGCTGTAATGACCAAGTATTATCAAAAGCATATTCAAAACCACCTCCAAGTTTAAAGCCAATCTTTGCATTCAAATCAGCATCACCTGTATAATTACTAATGTTCATTCCTACCTTAGCATTCCAACCTGTAATCTGTGAAAAGCCAGCAACTGAAATCAGCGCAAATAAAATAAATAAAGCACTCTTTTTCATAATTCTAAAGTTTTAATTAATACTATAGTTAAATCATCTGTTTAATTAACAATGCAAATATATGATTGATATATATATCAAACAACTTTTTCGTTAACAAACGTGTAAAATATAGGGATTACACACAAAGAAAGGGAATTCCCTATTTCAGAGAATCCCCTTTCCTATTTTTTTATTATCTACTACTCGATTAGAAATTGTAGTGGAAACCAATAGACAAATCTTCGCTAGTCAACATCAGACCGAAAGAATCTCCGGAAGTGTTCACATTCTTACGATATCCCAAGAAACCATACTTGGCGATAAAAGAGAAATGATCGTTCAGTTTAACAGCGATACCCGGTCTCAAACCGATCTGACCTGCTTTAGTGGTATCACCATCTTTGATTTTCACGAAACCAATAGCAGCAGTTCCGTCCAGGAACAGACGTACAGCATCATTCTGATAGTAAGACCAACGGATGTACGGAGCAACAGTAACTGAATTTGCAGTCACTTGTTTCACATATTCGTGTGAATAGTTCAGTTCAGCACCCAATGCCCATGTTTCATTAAAATTGTAGCCGATTTCCGGAGCAACTTTAAAAGAAGTAGTGTTGCCTGTGCTGTTACGCCATACGTTCAATGATCCGCCTACGTAAATGTCCTGTGCTTTTACAGCGATAGTTGCTAACATTACAACTACCAATAATAAACCCTTTTTCATCTTCTTTCTTTTTAAGTTATAAAATAAAAACATGTTTTGTTTTCGGGGGCAAAATTAAGCTACTTCTTCATCTTAAACAAATATTTAGTTAGTTTTTTATAATAATCACCAAACAAATCATTATTAATGGCTGATTATCAGGGCTGAACAAATACAATTAAAAATAACATCATCCAACAAAAAAGGCTGTAATCATTCTCTCACGAGACGATTACAGCCCAATTATCAGAAAGTTAACTTTCTAACCAGTTTATCTTTCTATCCTTCAATTGCTGCCTGAGCCGCTGCTAATCTTGCGATAGGCACCCGGAACGGAGAGCAACTAACGTAATTCAAACCTACTCTATGGCAGAACTTCACTGAAGACGGTTCACCACCATGTTCGCCACAGATACCGCATTTCAAATCCGGACGGATAGCACGGCCCTTTTCTGTAGCCATACGTACCAACTGACCTACACCATTCTGATCGAGCACCTGGAACGGGTCTACTTTCAGAATCTTCTTTTCCAGATAAACCGGAAGGAAGGAAGCGATATCGTCACGAGAATATCCGAAGGTCATCTGAGTCAAGTCATTCGTTCCGAATGAGAAGAATTCAGCAGATGAAGCAATACGGTCAGCAGTCAGAGCTGCACGAGGAATTTCAATCATAGTACCTACTTTGAAATCAATGCTGTCGCCCACTTCTTCAAACAACTTGGCAGCCTCTTCACGAATCACCTTCTCTTGTTCCTTGAATTCATATAAAATACCGGTCAACGGAACCATGATTTCAGGATGTGTCTCTACTCCTTCTTTCTTCAGTTCAAGAGCAGCACCCAAGATAGCACGTGTCTGCATCTGAGTTATTTCAGGATATGTATTTCCCAGACGGCAACCGCGGTGACCCAACATCGGATTGTGTTCACACAGCGATTCTACACGTTGCTGGATATATTGCAGGCTTACACCCATCGTATCAGCCATTTCCTGCTGTCCCTTCGTATCATGAGGAACAAACTCATGCAAAGGAGGATCGAGCAGACGAACTGTCACCGGACAACCGGCCATTGCTTTAAAAATACCCTTAAAGTCGGCTTGCTGATACGGAAGAATCTTAGCGAGTGCTTTACGACGTCCTTCTGCATTTTCTGCCAGAATCATTTCACGCATTGCCTTGATCTTTTCACCTTCGAAGAACATATGTTCCGTACGGCAAAGACCGATACCTACTGCACCAAAGTTGCGTGCTACTTCCGCATCGTGAGGAGTATCCGCATTGGTACGTACTTGCAGACGGGTATATTTATCCGAGAGTTTCATCAAATCGGCAAAGTCTCCGGAAAGTTCGGCAGCCTGAGTTTCTACCTTACCATTATATACTTCGCCTGTACTACCGTTCAAAGAAATATAATCGCCTTCTTTCAAAACAATGCCGTCAATTTCTACTGTACGAGTCTTATAGTCGATATTCAATGCTCCTGCACCGGATACACAGCATTTACCCATACCACGAGCTACCACTGCAGCATGAGAAGTCATACCACCACGAGCTGTCAGGATACCTTCGGCAACTGCCATACCGGCCAAGTCTTCCGGAGAAGTCTCGATACGTACCATTACCACTTTCTTTCCGGCAGCATGCCATTCGGCAGCATCATCAGCGAAGAATACAATCTGACCGGTTGCAGCACCCGGAGAAGCCGGAAGACCGCGAGTCAGCACTTTCGCCTGTTTCAAAGCAGATTTATCGAATACCGGGTGAAGAAGTTCATCCAGTTTGTTAGGTTCTACACGCATCAAAGCAGTCTTTTCATCAATCATGCCCTGACGGAGCAAGTCCATTGCGATTTTCACCATAGCCGCACCGGTACGTTTACCGTTACGAGTCTGCAGGAACCATAACTTACCTTCCTGCACGGTGAATTCCATGTCTTGCATATCTTTATAGTGGTTCTCCAATTTAGTCTGCAATGCATCCAGTTCCTTATAGATTTCCGGCATAGCTTCTTCCATTGAAGGGAATTTCGCAGCACGAATATCTTCAGTTACACCTGCCAGTACAGCCCAGCGCTGAGAACCAACCTTCGTAATCTGTTGTGGAGTACGGATACCGGCTACCACATCTTCACCTTGTGCGTTGATCAGGTATTCACCGTTGAAAAGGTCTTCACCTGTACCGGCATCACGAGAGAAACAAACACCCGTTGCAGAAGTGTCACCCATATTACCGAATACCATAGCCTGTACGTTTACAGCTGTTCCCCATTCATCGGGTATACCTTCCATCTTACGATAAAGGATAGCACGTTCGTTCATCCATGAATCAAATACGGCACAGATAGCTCCCCAAAGTTGTTCGTAAGCACAAGTCGGGAAATCTTTTCCGGTCTGTTCTTTCACAGCGACCTTGAACTTCTTCACAAGTTCTTGCAGGTCTGCTACCTCCAGTTCGTTATCAAGCTTTACTCCTTTTGATTCTTTTACTTCTTCAATGATTGCTTCGAACGGATCGATATCTTCCTTGTTCGTCGGCTTCATGCCCAGAACAACGTCACCGTACATCTGTACAAAACGACGATAAGAGTCCCATGCAAAACGGGCATTACCAGTCTTGCGGATGATACCTTCCACCACCTCGTCATTCAGACCCAGGTTCAGAATAGTATCCATCATACCCGGCATAGACGCACGGGCACCTGAACGTACAGAAACCAACAATGGATTTTCGATATCACCGAATTTAGATTTCATCAATTCTTCTACACGGGCAATGGCCTTTACTACTTCATCTTTCAGCAACTCAACCACTTTATCACGTCCCAACGTATTATACTCCGTACAAACTTCTGTAGTTATTGTGAATCCGGGAGGAACGGGAATTCCAATTAAATTCATCTCGGCAAGATTGGCACCTTTACCACCTAACAAATTCTTCATGTCGGCCTTTCCTTCTGCCTGACCATTTCCAAAGGTATAAACTCTTTTTTTATCCATAATATTGTGTTTAAAGTTACATTATGATTTTTTTCTGTTCGCAAATCTAAGTATATTTCGCAAACCAGAAAACTTTTTGAGAAAAAACTTTCTATTAAAATGCAATTTCGACATTACAATCTGGAATATTTTCATAGACACGAAAGTTTTCCAAAAAAAATACCTACTTTTGCATCATAATTATTAGATTGGTGTAAAAGTGGCAAGAAAGAGAAAAGAACTTCCCCTGCTGGAGAAGGTAACAATAACGGATGTGGCTGCCGAAGGAAAAGCCATCGCAAAAGTAAACGACCTGGTGATTTTTGTTCCTTATGTAGTGCCAGGTGATGTTGTAGACCTGCAGATCAAGCGCAAAAAGAACAAATACGCCGAAGCCGAAGCTGTGAAATTCCACGAGCTGTCGCCCGTACGTGCCGTTCCTTTCTGCCAACACTACGGCGTATGCGGCGGTTGCAAATGGCAGGTACTCCCCTATTCGGAACAAATCAGGTATAAGCAGAAACAAGTAGAAGACAATCTGAGACGCATCGGAAAGATCGAACTTCCGGAAATTTCACCGATTCTGGGTTCTGCCAAAACAGAGTTCTACCGGAATAAACTGGAGTTCACTTTTTCGAACAAACGCTGGCTCACGAACGATGAAGTTCGGCAGGATGTGAAGTATGATCAGATGAATGCTGTAGGTTTTCATATTCCCGGAGCTTTCGACAAAGTGCTGGCTATTGAAAAATGCTGGTTACAGGACGACATCTCCAATCGTATTCGTAATGCTGTACGCGATTATGCTTACGAGCATGATTACTCCTTCATCAATCTGCGTACTCAGGAAGGTATGTTACGGAATATGATTATCCGCACTTCATCAACAGGAGAGCTGATGGTCATTGTCATCTGCAAGATTACAGAAGACCATGAAATGGAACTATTCAAGCAACTGCTGCAGTTCATTGCCGATTCATTCCCCGAAATCACTTCTCTCCTATACATTATTAATAATAAGTGCAACGATACGATCAATGATCTGGATGTACATGTATTCAAGGGAAAAGACCATATGTTTGAAGAAATGGAAGGACTGCGTTTCAAAGTCGGTCCGAAATCATTCTATCAGACCAACTCCGAACAGGCATACAATTTATATAAGATAGCCCGCGAATTTGCCGGGCTGACCGGAAAGGAACTGGTATACGACCTATATACCGGAACGGGAACCATTGCCAATTTTGTATCCCGCCAGGCCCGTCAGGTGATTGGTATCGAGTATGTACCGGAAGCTATCGAAGACGCAAAGGTAAATGCCGAGATTAATGAGATTAAGAATGCCTTGTTCTATGCCGGAGATATGAAAGATATGCTGACTCAGGAATTTATCAATCAGCATGGACGTCCGGATGTGATTATCACCGACCCCCCACGTGCAGGTATGCATCAGGATGTGGTTGATGTTATTCTGTTTGCCGAACCGAAGCGGATTGTGTATGTAAGCTGCAACCCGGCTACGCAGGCACGCGACTTACAACTGCTTGACGGCAAATATAAAGTGAAAGCTGTGCAACCTGTAGATATGTTCCCGCATACGCATCATGTGGAAAATGTAGTGTTGCTGGAGCTTCGATAATACGTTAGTTGAATTGTTCGCAAAAGAAAAAAGAAATGGAAAAAAGACCGAGAAGAACTCCTGCAGAAAAAGCACGTGCCCAATATACGAACTATGCAGTCAAAGAGCCCATGGAACTAATGGAGTTTCTGGCTGCCAAAATGCCGGACGCAAGCCGCACGAAACTGAAGTCATTACTGAGCAAACGGGTGGTATTGGTAGATAACGTAATCACCACTCAGTTCAACTTCCCGCTGCAACCCGGAATGAAAGTACAAATCAGCAAGGAAAAAGGAAAGAAGGAATTTCATAACAGACTGCTGAAAATTGTATATGAGGACGCTTATATCATTGTAGTGGAAAAAATGCAAGGACTCTTATCTGTCAATACCGAGCGACAAAAAGAGCGCACCGCTTATACGATTCTGAATGAATATGTACAGCGCTCGGGCAGACAGCACCGTGTGTTTATCGTACATCGTCTGGACAGGGATACATCAGGATTAATGATGTTCGCAAAAGACGAAAAAACACAACGGACATTACGTGACAACTGGTATGAAATAGTGACTGACCGCCGTTATGTAGCTGTTGTTGAGGGAACAATGGAGAAGGATTATGACACTGTGGTTTCCTGGCTGACGGATAAAACTCTTTATGTAAGCTCCAGCGATTATGATGATGGTGGTTCAAAATCCATCACACACTACAAGACAATCAAACGTGCTAACGGTTATTCACTGTTAGAACTTGATCTGGAAACAGGACGTAAGAATCAGATCCGTGTACATATGCAGAATTTAGGACATCCTATTATAGGTGACGGAAGATATGGAGGCGAAGAATCGCTTAACCCAATCGGAAGACTGGCACTCCACGCCTTCAAACTTTGTTTCTATCATCCGGTGACGGGAGATTTAATGGAGTTTGAGACACCTTATCCGGGAGAGTTTAAGAAGTTGTTCCTGAAGAAATAAAATAATAAAAATTCCCCTTATTTGCTGACAACTCTGTACATAGATTAGCCTTCAATAAGGGGAACTTTTATAAAAAAATCGATATTTTTTCCAATTCCACAATTCTTTTTTAGATCTTCACTAATTACTCATTTCTAAAGTAACGGTTCCTTGATCTATATTATTTGAATACAAACGCCCTGTAAGATATCGGCCTTCAACATAAACATCTGCTAATATTAATAAAGGATAGCCATTACCATAATCCAAGAATAAATCTCCATCTTCAATCCACCAGCGGACATCTAAAACAGCCGCTACTCTATCCCAATCATAATACCATTGTTCATCTACACCAAAACCATTACTCTTAAAGGTTATTCCACTTTCCACCGGACTATTATCTACCCAAAATCCTAAATCACCAACCCATGTACGCCCTACTATGTGATCAAATATAGTTTCATCATCTTCGCACGAAGTAAAGCCGACCAATAAAGTCAGCAACATGAGAACACCTACGTATTTTTTCAAATTCTTCATAATTTTCTAGTTTATTGCGTTTATTATTGCAAAATTAGCGTTTTTATTTTACTATATGCCTTAAGATGCAAGTTTTTTGTACCTTTGTCCCACTAATAGTAAAATTTACACATGAAACTTCTTTGGCTTGATTTAAATAGCTCCTATGCGCACTCATCGCTGGCATTGCCTGCATTACATGCTCAAATAGCAGATGACACTACCATTGAGTGGTGTACAGTATCGGCAACCATCAACGAAAATACCGGAATGGTAGTCAACCAAATCTATCACCATCAACCGGATATTATTGCTGCTACCAACTGGCTATTTAATCACGAGCAACTGTTGCATATCGTTTCACGTGCTAAAGCTTTGCTACCTCATTGCTGCATCGTACTCGGCGGTCCGGAGTTTTTAGGAAATAACGAAGCCTTCTTAAGAAAGAACAAATTTGTCAACGGAGTGTTTCGGGGAGAAGGAGAAGAAGTATTCCCAATTTGGTTAAAAGTATGGAATCACCCTGTAAATGAGTGGAATCAGATATCCGGATTATGTTATCTGGACGAATCAGACCAATATCAAGACAACGGTATTGCCCGTGTCATGAACTTCTCTCAGCTCGTCTCACCGGAGAAAAGTCGTTTTTTTAATTGGAGCAAGCCTTTCGTACAACTGGAAACTACCCGAGGATGCTTCAACACATGCGCTTTCTGCGTCAGCGGAGGTGAGAAACCGGTTCGCACCATTTCATTGGAGGCAATCCGCGAACGACTGAATGTTATCCATCAGCATGGCATCAAAAATGTGCGTGTACTCGACCGCACTTTCAACTATAATAATAAGCGAGCCAAAGAACTTCTTCACCTCTTCCGTGAATATGCCCCGGACATCTGTTTCCATTTGGAAATTCACCCGGCACTTCTCTCCGAAGAATTAAAAGAAGAACTCGCTATTTTACCTAATGGTTTGCTACACCTCGAAGCAGGTATTCAAAGCCTTCGTGAACCCGTATTAGAGAAAAGCCGACGTATCGGAAAATTATCTGATGCCCTTCAAGGTCTGAAATATCTTTGTTCCCTTAAGAACATGGAGACACATGCTGACTTAATAGCCGGTCTTCCTCTCTATCACCTATCCGAAATATTTGAAGACGTTCGTACACTTGCCGAATATGGTGCAGGGGAAATACAACTGGAATCATTAAAATTACTTCCCGGCACGGAAATGCGAAGAAGGGCGGAAGAGTTAGGCATCCAATACTCTCCTCTCCCTCCCTACGAAGTTTTGCAGACTAAAAAAATTTCCGTAGAAGAATTGCAAACCGCCCACTATCTGTCCCGTCTTTTAGACGGATTCTATAATACACCTACATGGCGAAGTCTGACTCGTACCCTCATTTTGGATAATCCGCATTTCCTGCACGAGTTACTTGACCATCTAATACAGACAGATGTCATCGACACTCCTTTGAGTCTGGAAAAAAGGGGACTTATCCTCTATAATTTCTGCAAGAATCATTATCCCGATTACGTGACACAAGTCAGTATTGCATGGATAGAAGCCGGTATGTCGTTAAAGAAAATCCCCGCTGAAAAAGTAAAGACAAAACGCCAAGTTCCTCCCGATAATTGGGAAATTATATATGGCTCATATCGTGAGAACCTCCGGTTATGTTTTCTTCCTATTGACGAAGAAGGACATGGCTATTGGTTCGGATTTGAATCGGAGATTCAGAAGATAGAACCGGTATTTAAAGCAAAAAGATTATCTTAAATACAAAACATTAAAGAATGATAACAAGAACTATGAATCCTACAATGCTCAGAAAAAAAGTGGTTGTAATTATAACATCTATATTTTTTCACCTCATTTTTTCTCTCGATATCATTCAAGATTTATGAAAGATGAACCAATCAAGAAACTAGAACTTATCACTCAATACATAAAAAAACAGCTATATAGGTTTTGTTTCCATAGGTGCGACTGGACACGATAAATGTGCTTAATACACCTATACAAAAAAAGAAAAGTATTCTCATATTATGTGAAATACCCATTATTTATTGATTACATAAAGCAGCATTTTCACTTTTTCGTCGTCCATATAATTAAACTTAACTAGCACATTATATGAACGTTTATAAATATCGTTTAAGCACTCTTTGTCTGATATTACTTCCTTTATCCGTAACAGGACAAGAGTGGAGCAAACAAGATTCATTGAGGCTACAGCAAGCATTAAATTCTGAGCAAGAAATCAGAATCAATAAGGAATTCGTAAAGAAGACAGAACAAAACATGTTATATCATACAAAACCCTTTGTTGACTTTGATCCAACATTACCGACTCTTAAATCAACAATCATATCTCCGAAATTACCTTTTCATACTCATAACATCTTTCGACAGACCAATTCTACTTTCTTACCCACTTATTCACGGCTCAAAATAAACAAAAATTTCACTCTGCATAGTAAAAGTAACTTTAGTGAAAGTTCAAACCACTTTCATATCCAAACTCAAATGGATTATAAGCTCTCTAAAAAATGGTTTCTTAGCATATATGGTAAACAAAATCTGGACACCCGAAAATACCGCGGACTTTCCTCTGAAGCAATACCCACCACACTAGGCAGCGACATTGTTTTAAAAGTAGGTAAAGGCTGGAAATTGAAAACCGGCGTACAATATCAATACAACACCATACAAAAAAGATGGGAATGGGTGCCTCAGATCAGTATTTCTTATGAATGGTAAAAATCTTTTTTATTATTATTCAAACTACAATAAAATAAATAAAATCAAAGACTGACATTATTATTCTATAAAACTACATTTCAAGAATCAGTATATAATTGAAGTCACCTTCATGTATAAAATAATATCGAAAATAAAGCACTCTAGCCAGTTAAAGTCTTTTTCATTAGTATCAGAATAGCAATCAATCAAAAAAACGAAATCACAAGTTTTAATTCCACAAGGCCCAATTAATACTTATAGAAAACACTATCACACTCTTTTCTAAAAGACGTTTCAATTCCGCAAGGTCCAATTAATACAGATCACCCTTGACAGATTCGGAGTTTCTGTGTTGTTTCAATTCCGCAAGGTCCAATTAATACTCTTATGCCCTTACCGAGTTCATCGACCTTATCTAGTTTCAATTCCGCAAGGTTCAATTAATACCAAATAACATAACCATCCTTCTTGTCATATCCGTAGTTTCAATTCCGCAAGGTCCAATTAATACGACCAGTTTCTTTGTCTAGCCATCCTTTTGCTTCGTTTCAATTCCGCAAGGTCCAATTAATACTGGAAAGGTGCTTTCGTTCCATGTTCCAATAGTCGTTTCAATTCCGCAAGGTCCAATTAATACCGATCCGTTCGGAAGAGACACACCGGGAATCACTTTGTTTCAATTCCGCAAGGTCCAATTAATACGATGCCAGTGCATCGGTAAACATGGGGATGTTGTTTCAATTCCGCAAGGTCCAATTAATACGATGAACTTATCCGTATCGAAAACCTTCCCTTCACGGGTTTCAATTCCGCAAGGTCCAATTAATACTCTCTCATCAATCCAACAATCACCATTATAAATGAGTAAGTTACAATTCTAAAAAAGTTTTTTTAAAAGAACAAAACAGTGTCGATCCCCAAAAGTATAAAAAGTACTGGAGATCGACACTACACTTATATTGCTGTAAATCAACAAGTCAAAGAGCTCTTAAAAAGTATCTTCCCTGGGAAGGAAGCTAGTATTAGAATCATCGACAACTAAGTTACAGAAAATTATCTATACTACACCGTTCTTTCCCTACTATTTCTTTTTCCAAAGAGCTATGATTAGGTCCTTTGAAAACAATGATACTATCTTCAGATTCATCTATAAACTTTTTAGCTGAAGATAAGAGTTCTTTTAAGCGTACTTCAGATATTTCACCTTCAAAAACAGAATTCTGTATCCAGTTTAAATATTTACGACACAGTTTCAACATTTTAGCTACTCTTCTCTCTCCGCAATCATATACTAAAATGACATACATACTCTACCAATACATCTTAAAAGGTTTATACTCTTCAATTTCCAGTAAGTGTTTTGCCAACTTATAACACTCCAATTTTATCAAATGTCTATAACTTACATTACGATTCAAAGTCCGATGCTTTATTGTTTCTAATAATTTATCTTCTACAGCCTTCACAAATATCTTTTTCCCAGATTGATTAAGCAAGCATTTATTCAACTTTCTATCAAAATGTTTTTCCTGAATTTCTTTCTTATTCAATACTTTAAAAATAACCCTATCAATAATTACAGGTTTAAAAACCTCTGCAATATCCAATGCCAAGGAATAACGTCGCTCACCCGGAGTATGCAAAAAACTAATAGTCGGATTCAACTGAGTCTGATGAATTGCACGCAAACATAAAGTATAGCACATCATATTTCCAAAAGATATCAGTGCATTTACTTCATTCTGAGGAGGCTGTTTGGTTCGGCTACCCATTTCAAAATCATTTAATATCAAGTTAAAAGCATCATAATAGGTCTGACGAATCATGCCTTCCGTCCCCATCAGCTCTTGTACAGAAACAGTTTGAGGAAGTTTTGCTGCATATCCTTTTATTATATCAATTATATCTTCCACGTCCTTCCCCCGGCGATTATAATACTGCAGATTCTTAATCATATTATAAGCGGCAGATTCTATAAATTTCTGAGCAATCAAAAGTCGTTTTTTCTTATTCTGAAAAGCAGATGTTTGTGCTAAAAGCATTCTGCCACTCAACAAGGAATCTTTAGGCATAAAGGATCCAGTATAATTCTCATAATAATCGAAAAAATGTACAGCAATATCTTTCTGTCCTAAAAAATTAAATAGCGAACTATTAGCTCGCAAAGAACCGAAAACATAAAACTCATTAATATCCTCGACAGGTAAGTATCGCGGTGCCCCGACAGACTCTTCGCCATTACCATCTTCAACGACCGGAGTAAATTTCAGAGTATTATCTTTTCGTTCTAATTGTCCCGGATTAAATAAATAATATGTTTTCTTCATTCTTCTTCCTCTCCACTATAACAAAAATCTAAGTAACTACAATTTTTACATACCCTCTTCTTTTCCAACGATGGACAAGAATCCGATTCTATTATCTGCAAAATATCATGTTCCATTTCGCAAATCATTTCACGGTCAATATCACTAAGATATATCAGATCTTTTTTGCGTAAAACCGGATATTCTAATATTCCGGTTACTCCTTTCATTCCATTCTGCTCAAATATGTATATATAATATTTCAACTGCCATTCATGAGCCCGTTCTATCTTGTCTGACTTTTTGATCTCATGAATTATCTTATTTCCGGTATCATAATAATCAACTTTAATGCCATCTATCTCAACTTCTTCATACTTGGCCGAACGCTGTGGATATGATTCCTCATGAATCAGTTTCCCCTCATAGACTAAATCTGAAGTATGTTCCATTGTTATACCATTAGCAAACAACCAAAGTTTACGTTTACAAACTTGATAATAATTAAAATGAGTACCAGTTACTTTCATCTTCTACCTATATTTTGAAAATCAGGCAGAGTAAAATGCTCTGCCTAAAAATATAAAGAGTATTATTTCTGATTTTCGTAATCAAAAGCAGATAGTAATTCTATCAAACGTTCTTCCGCTTTCTGTAATGCATCTGCAGATTCTGTTTCAGTCACCATATATCCGGAACACGGCAGGGTTACAAACAACTCTGCTCCGGCCGTTTCATCCACCATGGGCTTAGCTTTTGTTTTTTCCGAATCATCAATTAATTTAGCACGTATAGCTCCAGCCAAAGTATTCGCATTATCACTAATTGCAATAGCTAATGTTTCCATCAGACTGAACGTCCTTGATTGATTACTGGAAATCCGCCAATTGATTAAAGCCTTTGCTATAGCTGGTATTGCTTTATCCCGACTCTCTTTAGGCATAATTAAACACTCTCCAAATATATTTCGGGAACTTATCCATCCTTTCCCTTTCAATTCTTCTATTTTCTCCTTTGTCAATTCCGGTTCCATTTGATTGACAGAAACAGCAAACAAGGTTCGTAAATCAATGGCTACGTCATAAACAAACAATCCGGTAGCTCTTGCGTTATCAGGAATCCATTTACGATATAAACTTCTATCCGTACCTGCCAATAATTCTTCAACTGCCTCTTCGGACATAGGTTTACCTGATGCGTCTCTTACAACAACCTTATGAATTTCAGGTTTGTCACTCCGATCAAAGGTTGCATTCTCTGAAAATCGTCCTCCTAACAAAGGATGAAGCAGGCGCATTGCAGAAATAGAAAATGGGCTTCTTCTTTTAAGAGTTCTCTCCTTCCCTCCCTTGGCAGCTCTCATCCAACCTCCAAGAAGTTGGTCATAGTACTGAGGATCGCAAAGCGAAAGAACTTCTCCTTCTCCTAAAGCTCCCTTATTGTTCACATCAAAAACAAAAGTTACCGAAGAAGGATCTACTTGCAATTCGCTGTTTATAGTATCTAAGATACTCCTTTTCACTTGTTGACCACTAGAAAAAGGCACCCGCACATTGAATACAGGATCCCAATATGATTTTTGACCACTCTCTACACAAAATACGGACAGATCTACATGACGCAATCCCCTCAAATAAATGTAAGGTTTCATAGTAATAATATTTTTATTTATTCAGTAATGCATATTGAAATCTAATGAGCGTATTAAAATATGGAAAATTATCCTTTGGCATCATATTTACCATTTTGCCCATATTTTCATATCCAGTTCTTTCTTCTTCATCTTTTACAATAGGTATAAGATTCAAAAGAAACTGTTTTGTCGAAACAGATTCAAGCAGTTGATTAACATTATTTGTTCTATCCTTTCTGCCCTTTCCGGCACCTGCTTCATATTTTAAAAGCAGTTCTGCAAATTCACGGGACATATCCCATAGTTTTTCGTTGTTCAACATGGCTAATATCCAAATTAAGTAAGTATTAAACGTTATTTTTTGTTCCTCGTCACCTTTATATGAGATCTTTTTCATGCCTTTTTCTGTCGGAAAAAAAGCTCTAAGTCCTTTAGGTTCCATAGCAGGTATCCCGATACATCCGGCTTGACACGCTGCCCTAAGCCCTATGGCAGTTCCATATAATGCCTCTACCTTCTTCCGGTTTTGCATCCATACAGATTCACCAAATATCTTTGCATACAATTGACTGGGCCGTATGATATCTTGAAGTTTAAAAGGAATAAAACCAACGGTAGTGTTTGTCTGTCCGATACTATACAGATATCCCACCATATTTGACGTCCGATTATTCCGGGCAATCCCTGCAATTACCTCCGCCCAGGGAACCGTCTGCAAATTGAACAATCCATCGCTCATCGGCACCAAAGGATTAAAATTCATCAACGGATCATCCGAATCATATTCCCGGTCATAACGTTGTGAGATCCAGCGTCCATTCCATGTATTTATCTGGTTCCCTTTCAATAAAGGATTTTTCTCCAAATATTGTCGATAATAATGCCAACCTTCAAATATATCCAATAGGATTTGCTCATGATTAAAGAGAATGGTTAATCCACCTACAACCCCAATTCCAAGTCCGGCACCAATCCACGAAAGATAAATATCTTCTTTGTTATCAGGAAAAGCGATGCTTGAAATTTGTCCGGTAGTGGCAGCTGTAGCATCAACAACTCCATAGCCGATAGCAATACTTGCATCAGCCTTCTCTGTTTCAATCTTATGAATCATTTTATTGATTCTCTCTTGTCTACGCTCCGGAGTCTCAAAAGGCTTTTTCCCTTTAATCATATCATCCCAACTTAACTTGGGATTCTCCAGTGGAGAATTACCGGCAGTCATCATATATTTATGATGATCAAAAAATAACGGCACAAACACGTCTTCAAAAAAAGACTTTGCTGTATATTCTGTTTTAAACTTACAATTATAAGCTTTTAAAAATGTGCGTCCTATAGTTGTTGCATACATAAGCTACCATATTTGATAATTAGTATCATAATTTTCTGCTCCGGTTTTAGCTAAATCCAATCCTCTTTCCGAAGAATATGCAATATCCGGAACGACAAAAGGATGAGAGCCAACATCCAATTGTTTCAATTTTTTCCATCTCAAAGAACTATATCTGACCGGAATTTCCATTAAAATTCGCTCTTCCTTATCAGCCTCTCTATACTTACCACTCTCATCATCTTCCTGTGTAATACATACTACAGAATCGATATCAAGTTTTTCAATCAGTGCAGACTTCGAAAGATGCCAAAGCTCTTTCAACCTCCATTTCCCATCTACAAATACAGCGTCCAAGTCTATGTCAAGCTTCTCTGTTTTAGGATATACCTGATTTATTAATGACTGCAGTTCTGTTTCTCTCAAAAGCTCACCACCATCCGGCAATACCTTAAAGCTATCCCTTAATACTTCAGGATTATAAGGCAAACAGTCAGAATCTTTTTGGGGTGGTGCTATTATGTAAATCGGTTTGTACTTTCCGATGGTTTCAGCGGTGCGTTTCCTGTTTATTCTTCCAAAACGCTGAATTAATGCATCGATAGGAGCAGTTTCTGTTATCATCAAATCAAAACTTATATCCAGACTAACTTCCACGACCTGTGTAGCAACTACAATACAAGCATACGGACTCACGTTGTATTCATTCTTCAATTCTTTTTCAAGACGATTTCTATCGCCCCGTTTGAAGCGGCTATGGATCAGCATCTTTTTTGTTTTAGGATAGAGTTCTTCTATTCGTTCAAAAATGACTTGTGCATTAGCCACCCGATTACATACTATTAAAATTTTCTTCTCCTGTTCCACAGCTTGTTGAAGAACAGGAAGTAAATCAGTAAATGCTTCTGCCTTATATATTTCGTGTCGATTGAACAAAGTCAATACCTCATCTGATAATTGCACATATTGCACTTGCTCTTTTCCTAAAATCTCAAGAATTTCTTTCTCCAAAGCAGAAGGTATTGTGGCAGTTCCTACATGAATCCGGCAACCTACATGATTCAACACTTCAATCATCTTCAAAACAATAGCCTGCATTATATCCGAATAAGTATGAATCTCATCCAGTATAATATCACACCCTTGCAAATCAAATAAAACAGATTCATATCCCCTTATACCAAAAGCAATGGAAGCAAGTTGATGCGGAGTCAGCACTTTTATCGATGCACCCAATTTATCCTGTAGCACTTTTTCTGTAATACGTTCCTCACCAATAAGAAGTTGTGATATAGAATGCAGTAAACGAATATCCTCCACATGATCTCCCAAATCATGCAGGATACGTTCATACATGGCATTGATAGAAGCCTGAAAAGGCAATGTATAAAAGATACGCCCCCGACAACGCTTGATAAGGAAATCTGTTTTCCCTGCCCCTGTAGGTGCTTTCACAAAAGTATGCTTTTTAGTTCCATCCGAATCAATAAGCGATAACGGATACAACTCACCCTTTCTATTATAAAAACTGATATCAGGATCGGCAAACAATGCCGGCACATTCTCTTTAAAGTCTCCGACAGCGGAAGCTATATGATCAGCCCCCATCAGCAAGCCTTTCCATTGAGACCATCCCTTTTGTCTTTTCCTGCAATGATCCAAAGCAAAATAATAAGCTTCACGTGCATCTTCTTCAGTAATCACTGTTTCATGAGTAACTCCCGGAAATTTTAATTCCGCTAGAATTCCGATAGCTTCCGAAACCCATAACGAAAAATCAGATAGATGAAACTGAAGAATATCCTCCTCATATTCATTATCCAAATCTATCATTCCCGTTCTCGAAACATCTTTGTAGATCGATTTGTGATGGGCTACGATCATATCTATCACAGAAGGTCGCAAATCAGGAGACACAAGTTTCAAAAAAAACAAGGAAGCTATTTCGTGCCGGAAAGGTAATTCTAATGGAGACGGTTTACTTCTCAATCTCTTTTGAAACACAACACTAGCTTTACCAATATCGTGCAACAATGCACCCTGAAGAGCAACCTCAGTATCCATTCCGGCATAACGGGCTGCTACAACTGCAAAATCAGCAACAGACTCCAAATGTGATCCCAAAGTAGTAGCTCCGTTTTCTACACTCTTGGCTAAAATATGATTATAATTGTTCATACCTTTCTTTTTGGACAGGATTGCCGACTATTTCAATATACCCCACCATTTCTTCATTTTCTTTGAATCGGTTATATCCGACAAGAAATGAATCTGAATTTGTCTCAAAACGAAGTTCATATCCGTCCAGCCGATCAAATTCCTCTTGAGTCATCTCCTTAATTGAAGCATCCGGTAAAAGCACATCTTCATTTCTACATAAACAAATATGTTGTAGTGCTGCTCTTTCAGCATCATCCGAGTACTCAAAAGCTAGATATAAACTAGGGTAAAGCATTACGCCACGCTTAAGAATAGAACGTTCTTTTATATATTGTTTTCCCTTTTTACTCCAAGCTTTAGCTTGAACTACTTCTTGTTGTACATCGATACCAGCATAGATTAACCTATGCCTTAATATACTTTTCACTTCAAGTTTCTGCCTGATCCCTTCTACTATGGAAGGAGTCAGAAATTGCTGAGAATAAGTTTCACCACCACTTGCATCCCTAACTGCGGTCCAAGGCTTGATAAAGCCAAAAGGACCTGTAAATTTAACTACATAGTATTTCATAACAGATAGTTTTATAACAAAGAACCGAATGAAGAACCTGTTGAATTTCCAAGACCTACTGTCCATGCAAACAGTTTACTTTGCGGACTTCCGTGAATAATAACAGGACACATACTGGCTTTACTCCTGACACCGTGTATAGTCACCATTTTTACCTGCTTTTGGGGATAGTTCAGATCAAATTCGATTTTTAATGTTTCATCCTCAGGCAGTCCTGCCTCTTCCATCTTATGTTTCAAAGTTTCCGTCATTAGCATACCACTGACTTCATCATCATATAGGTAGAACTTATAATTCCGAGTTCCATCTTGAAGCCGTTTAATAAAAATAGGAGAAGCTAGTCTGAAATACTGTGCGTCTTCCGAAAAAATCGGTTGATTGACTATTGTAATATCCCGCACCGCAAGTCCACAAAACATTTCAGGATCAGATAAAATTGTTCTAATCAATATCTTCAGATACCCATCTTCATAAAAGCTAACAAAGAAATCTGCACCATCAGGAAAATTAAAGCCTTGATTTTTAATCATCTCCCCACCCAATAACCAAGAAAAAGAATACAAAGAAATCTTATCATGTATTTCATTATTCCCTAACCATTTATGAATTGTTCCTATTAGCTTTTGTTGATAATCAAAAGGAACTACAGAAGAATTCGAAGTTGTTTGTATGTGTATTCTCATATTCGTTTTATTTTTACGTTGCAAGTAAAAGATTTTATTTTAGAATCCAGTATATTTGTTCCTCTTTTTTTAGATATATGCTCAGAAACATAAAAGGAAAACCAATATCACAAAGTAAAAAATTACGTATGCTATTTATAAAGATAACAAAGTTTTAGAATACAGAAAAGAGCATCTTCCATTTATTCTCGTACCTTTGTAGTACGATTAAAAAAACATCCTATAATAATGAAGAACTTTATCAAGGGATTCCGGTTTACTCCCTCCAATTACCCGGCTGAAGTAGAAGCGAAAATACAGAAATACAGAAAACAAGGTTACAAACTCCCACCGCGCAAAGTACTGCGTACTCCCGAACAACTGGAAGGAATCCGTGAGAGTGCCAAAATCAATACTGCCCTGTTGGATTATATTTCGGAGAATATCCGTGAAGGGATCTCTACTGAAGAAATCGACGTCATGGTATATGACTTCACCACAAAGCACGGTGCCATCCCTGCTCCTCTCAACTACGAAGGATTTCCTAAAAGCGTCTGCACCAGTATCAATGATGTGGTATGCCACGGTATTCCCAGCAAAACAGAAATACTGCAAAGCGGAGATATCATCAATGTAGATGTTTCTACCATTTACAAAGGATATTTCTCCGACGCATCCCGTATGTTTATGATCGGTGACGTAAGTCCCGAAATGCGCAAACTGGTTCAAGTGACTAAAGAGTGTATGGAAATAGGTATAGCCGCCGCACAGCCTTGGAAACAATTAGGAGATGTAGGCGCCGCTATTCAGGAACACGCAGAAAAGAACGGATTCAACGTGGTACGCGATCTTTGCGGGCATGGTGTAGGAATGCAGTTTCATGAAGCACCGGATGTGGAACATTTCGGACGCCGGGGAACAGGAATGATGATCGTTCCGGGCATGACCTTCACCATTGAACCGATGATAAATATGGGTACTTATGAAGTATTTGTTGACGAAGCTGACGGATGGACGGTATGCACAGATGACGGACTGCCCTCTGCCCAATGGGAGAATATGATTCTGATTACTGAAACCGGAAACGAAATTCTGACTTATTGATGGAACTGATTCTACTTATTGTTATTGCCGCATTAGCAGTAATCTCGATTGTACTATCACTGGCAAAAGGAAATAATCATGCGCAAGCGGAACAATTACAGGCAGCCTTGCGACAGCAAATGCAAGAGAACCGCGAAGAACTAAACCGCAGTATCCGGGAACTTCGCATGGAAATGACCCAAACGCTGAATCAGAATATGCAACAATTGCAAGACGTACTGCATAAGAACATGATGACAAACGGGGAACTGCAACGCCAAAAGTTCGACACAATGGCACGCCAGCAAGAGGTCTTGATAAAATCGACTGAAAAGCGGCTGGATGATATGCGACTGATGGTGGAAGAAAAATTGCAGAAGACATTGAATGAACGCATTGGACAGTCCTTTGAAATCGTCCGCTCACAACTGGAAAATGTACAGAAGGGACTGGGAGAAATGAAATCTCTCGCACAAGACGTCGGTGGACTGAAAAAAGTATTGAGTAACGTAAAAATGCGCGGTACATTCGGTGAAGTTCAGTTAGGAGCATTGCTGGAACAGATGATGAGTCCGGAACAATATGACGCCAACGTGAAAACCAAGAAAAGCGGAACTGAATTTGTGGAATTTGCCATTAAGTTACCGGGTAAGGATGATGCGAACAGCACTGTATACCTGCCTATCGATGCAAAATTCCCGAAAGATGTATATGAGCAATACTACGACGCTTTCGAGGCAGGAGATACTGCATTGATGGAATCATCCGGCAAGCAACTGGAAACAACCATCAAGAAAATGGCGAAAGATATTCACGATAAATATGTAGACCCGCCTTTCACCACAGACTTTGCCATCATGTTCCTGCCTTTTGAAAGCATCTATGCAGAGGTGATCCGAAGAACAAGCTTGGTAGATACGCTACAAAAAGAATATAAAATTGTAGTGACGGGACCAACTACCCTTGGTGCTATATTGAACAGTCTTCAGATGGGGTTCCGCACGCTGGCTATTCAAAAGCGTACCGGAGAAGTGTGGACAGTTTTGGGAGCAGTTAAAACTGAATTCAGCAAATTCGGAGGCCTACTCGAAAAGGTACAGAAGAACCTGCAAAGTGCCGGTGACCAACTGGAAGAAGTGATGGGAAAAAGAACCCGCGCTATTGAACGGAAACTACGCCAAGTAGAACAATTGCCCCATGAGGAAAGTCAGAGAATTCTGCCGATAGCGGATGACGGGGATGATGAATAAAACAAAAATTATAGACCTTTTAAGATGGTGTCGCTATCCGGTTGGGATAGTGTCACCATGTTGATTGGATGGTGTCACTATGCTGATTGGATAGTGTCACTATGCTGATTGGATAGTGTCACTATGCTGGCTATATAGTGACACTATTTATAAACTAATTAGTTATCAGTTGAATAATTAATCTTCAATGCACTACATTCCCTCAGCACCTGCTTGGTATCCGTCACGTATCCCATCTTACACCCTTTCTCTATCTTGAGGCCAATAACCAAACTTTCCGGATCAGCTTGCTTTGCACGTGCAGCAGTGACTTTCTGTTTCAATTCCGTTAAAGTATAATCTTTCATTACTTCCTTCCCTTCCGAAGTGTGAATTGTTACCACAATCCCACTGATTTTCTCCTCCATTGACAGCTCTTTCAATCCATAATTTCTCGTAGCACCTTCCGACAGTAGAACGGGAAACAATCGGTCCAACGCTTCTTCACTTTTATCTGTCAATGTAATAGACAAATCAGCACGAATTTGCTCAAATGCTCCTTTTACTTCTTTGAGTATAGTAGTGAGTGCAGCAATTTCACTTCCGCGATCAACCTGAAAAGAAATAACTTGGTATTCTTTCCTCTTACTTTCTTCCCAGGACTTCGTCAAATTCTTCACAATAGTAGACTTCAACTCATCCACTGAACATACATCATTATCGAACATCACCCTATTTTGTTTATTAACAAAAAGGGAGTGAACCTGTCTTGCTTTAATCTTAGAGGGTGGATACGCTCCATTAACCAGCTTGCTGTATCTCTCTCCCCCTTCTTTGAAAAAAAACATCAAAGATGAATAATCATCCGCTTCTTTCTGCTGAAGTTCAGACTGAATCTGTCGCGGAACTTCTTTCACTTCCGGCTGTGCAAACACATAAAGCGCTCCAGCCATCACAGGCACGGCAAGCAACAGCTTTAATCGTGCCCAACGATTGGTTCTTTCTTTTAACATCATAGTGATACGTTTTTTAAGTTTAGAGTGATTAAAGCCATTAGCCATAGAGTAGAGCCTTGTACCAACAGCTTTTTTCACCAGTAATAATTGATATTTAGTTGCATCGATGCCTGTATTAATTACGCCATTATCGGCTTCAAATTCATGTACTTCCTGCAACTCCCGTTTTAGTAGCCAAACGACAGGATTAAACCAATAAACAAGCAGGAATATCTGCATAAACAATAAGTCCAAAGTATGATGATTTCGTAAATGCATCGTTTCGTGGAGGAGTATTTCTTCGGACTGTTGAGAGTAGTCAGCTGCTGAAATAACAATATATTTACCCCAGCTAAATGAAGCAGTTGGCTGCTGAGGAATCACTAATACATAGTTTCCAAACTGTTTTTTCTTTGACGTACGAATCAACTGAATCAAACGACAAGTGGACAAAGACAACCAGATAAGTGTCACCAAAGCCCCCACTCCATATATAAAAGCTAAAGTCACAGGAATCCAATTCAAAGAGTTTATTTCCGGATTCTTTTCAGATATAAGAATAGGATCTTCCATCTGTTCCGGATTTAGAATGACAGACTCCGTACTTTGCAATATCTCGTGAATGGCATACAACGGACTATGCAAAAAAGTCTCCTCGGTAGTTGTCAGCTCTATAAGTGGAAGCAAAGTACATCCTAACAACCCAACCAACAAAGTGATGCGGTTGAAACGGAAAAAAGTACTCCGGCTCATCAGCAGCTTAAAGAAAATATAAAAGACCACTAAGCAACATCCGGATTTCAGCAGATAGAATAAAAAAGCTCCCATTGTGTTTTCAGATTAAAAGTTGTTTGTCCATAGAATAAAAATCGTATCTGTCCGATAGACCAGAGAGAGATTACTTCTTCTTTTTACTTTGCTCTATATACTCTATCAGCGATTTTAGTTCATCAACAGACATCCCTTCTTCTTCAATAAAAGAAGACACTACATTGATATAGGAATTATTATAATACTGGGAAACCACTTCTTTAAGTGCCGAACTCTTATACTCCTTTTCCGAAACAAGAGCATAATATTGATAAGTATTTCCGTAGGCTTTATACCCCACAAAACCTTTCTCCTCCAGCCCTCGAACAAGGGTAGAAACTGTGTTATAATGCGGTTTTGGTTCATCATAGAATGATAGAAGTTCACGAACAAACATAGGTCCATGTTCCCAAAATATACGCATAATTTCTTCCTCTTTGACGGTCAATCGTTTCATCTGTTTCATAGTCTACATATTTATTGTTCTTCCAATGGCACAAATATAATACTATTTTTCAAACAAACAACTAACACTATTAGTTAATCTACTAAATAAAGCAGTTGTTTAACTAATATTATTAGTAGATATCATTTTCACCTTATATTATATATACAATAAAAAAGGCATATCGCCTGATGAATATCCGATATGCCTGCACGACTGATCTCTAGTTATTATTTCCGCTTTCGGACAGGTAATACTATCCTGAGTACAATGTATCCTAATAATCCGGAAAGAATAGTCCCCGATAGCACTCCGAACTTAGCCTGATTCAACAGAACAGGGTAGTTTGCACCAAAAGAAAGATTGGCAATGAAAAGCGACACCGTAAAACCGATCCCTCCCAACAGAGCTATACCGGAAAGATTCTTCCAAGTCATACCCGGCGGCATTGGAGTAAGTTTTATCTTTATAGCCAACCAGGTAAAGAAATAAATTCCCGCAAATTTACCAAACAGCAACCCTGCTGCCACTGCCATCCCTACACTTCCCACCAACTCACCGCCGCCACTAAAGACAACGCCTGCATTGACAAAGGCAAACAACGGAAGAATCAGATAATTGACAGCTCCATGCAAATTATCCTCCAAAGACTGCAGAGGACTGATAACACGGTCGGAAGCAGATTCGACCTCTTTCAGTTTGGCAATCTGCTCATTAGTCAATACGATACTTCCCGATTCCACCACCGGGAAACCTGCAATTGTATGACGAATATGCTCGATATATTTTCCGACATCTAGACGGGGTTTCGCCGGAATAACAAACGCCAGAATAACTCCCGAAATGGTACTATGAATACCGGATTGCAAAAATAAATACCATATAACGACACCGATCACTAAAAAGAAAATCTTATTGGTAGTCCCACGCTTCCCTATAAAATAAAGTAAAACGTAAAGCAATGCGGCTATCAGAATATACCCATACGACACATGCGAACTATAAAAAAGAGCAATTACAAGGATACCTCCGATATCATCAACTACCGCAAAAGCCGTCAGAAATATCTTCAGGCTCAACGGCACACGGCTTCCCAACAGACTTAATACCCCTAACGAAAAAGCAATATCCGTTGCCATTGGAATGGCCAATCCCTGACTTCCCGCACTGCCCGGAGGACAGATTGACATATAAACAATCACCGGAAACAGCATACCGCCACAGGCAGCAATAAAGGGAAGCGCCGCCTTGCGGAAGGAAGAAAGCTCACCAACCAACAACTCCCGTTTGATCTCCAATCCTACCAGCAAGAAAAAGATGGTCATCAACCCGTCATTGATGAACTCGATCATCCGCAGATTCTCTCCGCCATGCGAAAGCAGATTAAAATTACCGATCTGCAAATGAAGTTCATGCAAAAGGAACTCCTGATAAACCGGAGCAACCGGAGAATTGGCTATGATAGCAGCCGCTATTGCCGCTACAAACAAAAGGATACTCGCCGCAATATTCATTGACGAGAAATTTCGCATTGTACGCAAAATTGTCATAATGAAAGGTGTTTATAGTATTTGATCCGCAATATATGGATTTTTTTAATCATTATAGCTCCTTAAAGCCAAGTTTTTCACCCAAAGGACAAATATTCCTGTCAGAATAAGATTCAACACCAATGTAAGTACGGAAATGACCAGTGCCGGACCGCCGAGATTATAACCCAATGCAATAAATATAATTCCGGCACCTACCTCACCGCGGGTAAACATACCAATGGAAAGTGCCAGTCGCTCACTCAACTTCCGGTCACGATAGAAGAACATCGGACAAAGTTTGCCTATATTCGATAAGAAAGAGACTATGACAACATGGAACAAAATCATTCCCCAGGACATCATCTCCTGCGAACCTGTCACCGAATGCGTTCCTGTATGAGTTTCCGCAAAGTTAACTCCGATAAAATGAGGCATACTCATACCTACCAAGAACATAAACAGGAAGGAGATTCCAGTAGAGACTTTTCGTTCTACAGGAGTATCGTGCTCTTTATGCTTCATGATCATACCCAATACAAATGCCGGCAACAGAACTTCGATATGGATACTTCCTTCTTCTCCATACAGCTCTTTACTGCCGAGATAAAGTATCTGCGTAGCCAGAAATATGATAACGGAATAGAAGAGAATAGCTTTCCAATCCTGCCGCCAGTTATACTTATTCAGTTGTTTCCATCCAATGGACAACAGCATAAATACAATAACCACCACAATAATCAGCTGCCAACGCAAACCAATCATCATGATCTGAAGAGGGATCATCAAAAGAATGGTATCCAGATCATCAAAAATAGCCAGGACCTGAATCTTCTTATATATCCAGCTGGACTTTAACCCGATAGCCGCCAGCATCGTAAACAAGATGCCGGCCGACGTAGGTGCGGCAAAACGACTTAGTAACAGATTCTCTTTCCAAGCCTCCCAACTATTCCAGTAATCAGGCGGAAGAAGCACGAATACATAATAGATAGCAATCATGAACCAAGGCAGGGCAGCTGTAGCCATCGCTATAAAATAATCCTCGGCATAACTTTTCCAGCGGACTTTGTCGAGCACAAACTCCCGACCCACATTAATCATTATAAAACTAAGACATACATAAAGTAGTATATTCGACAGGACCTTAACAGTTCCATATCCTTCTCCCGCTATCATCGGGAGGAATTGTGAAATGACGAGCCCCAATATCAGGAAGCCCGAAAAAGACAGAACTTTTCTCATATTTATAGTTGTTTGTTTCAAAAAAGGTGATTGCCAAGGAAAGCTCTGCAGACAGAAGACAATCACCTGGTGTATTAAAAAACTAACCGCAAGCCGATTTGTTCAGAATAACTCTCTGAAAAATCGCTTGCGGTTCATTTTTTAATCCAGCTTCAGTACGGCGAGGAAGGCTTTTTGCGGCACTTCCACATTACCGATTTGTTTCATTCGTTTTTTACCTTTTTTCTGCTTTTCAAGCAGTTTACGTTTACGGCTTACGTCACCACCATAACACTTCGCAGTTACATCCTTGCGAACTGCCTTAATAGTTTCACGAGCTATAATCTTAGCCCCGATAGCTGCCTGAATAGCGATTTCAAACTGCTGGCGAGGGATTAATTCTTTCAGTTTCTCACACATCCGGCGTCCCATATCATACGCGTTATCGAAGTGAATCAGCGTAGAAAGCGCATCGACCGGTTCACCATTCAACATGATGTCCAGTTTCACCAACTTGGAAGGACGGAAACCATTGGGATGATAGTCGAACGACGCATATCCTTTCGAAATACTCTTCAACCGGTCATAGAAGTCGATCACGATTTCACCCAAAGGCATGTTATAATATATTTCCACACGATTACCGGAAATATACTCTTGTTTCAAGAGTTCTCCACGTTTCCCCAGACAGAGGGTCATAATCGGGCCGATATAATCGGTAGTCGTAATAATAGACGCTTTGATATAAGGTTCTTCAATATGGTCGATCAACGTCGGATCAGGCATACCACCGGGGTTATGCACTTCTTTCATATTGCCTTGTTTATCATATATATTATAAGATACGTTAGGCACGGTAGTAATCACATTCATGTCGAATTCACGATCCAGACGTTCCTGTACAATCTCCATGTGAAGCAATCCGAGGAAACCGCAACGGAAACCGAAGCCCAGTGCCAGTGAAGATTCCGGCTGGAAAGTCAGCGAAGCGTCATTCAACTGCAATTTTTCCAGAGAAGCACGCAGATCCTCAAAATCTTCCGCCTCAATCGGATAGACTCCGGCAAAAACCATTGGCTTCACTTCTTCAAAACCTGCAATCGCTTTATCACACGGACGGGCAACGTGAGTAATGGTATCTCCCACTTTCACCTCTTTCGAGGTCTTGATACCCGATATAATGTAACCTACATCGCCCGTACGAAGTTCGTTACGTGGAACCAGTTCCATTTTCAGTACACCTACTTCATCGGCATCATACTCTTTTCCGGTATTAAAGAACTTCACTTTATCTCCCTTGCGGATTACTCCATTTTCGATCTTAAAGTAAGCGATAATGCCACGGAAGGAGTTGAATACAGAGTCAAAAATCAATGCCTGCAACGGAGCTTCCTCATCACCTTCGGGATGCGGAATGCGTTCGATAACGGCTGCGAGGATTTCCTCCACGCCCATTCCGGTCTTACCGGATGCACGGATAATCTCATCACGCTTGCAGCCCAACAGTTCTACGATTTCGTCCTCTACCTCTTCGGGCATGGCACTTGCCATATCACATTTATTGATAATGGGGATAATTTCGAGATCATGTTCGATAGCCATATACAGATTGGAGATGGTCTGTGCCTGCACTCCCTGCGATGCGTCTACGATAAGCAACGCACCTTCGCAAGCGGCAATGGAACGGGATACCTCATACGAAAAATCCACGTGCCCCGGAGTGTCAATCAGGTTAAGGATATACTTTTCACCTTTGTAGTTGTACTCCATCTGGATAGCATGGCTCTTGATGGTGATACCTCTCTCCTTCTCCAAATCCATATCATCAAGCATCTGCCCGTTAGTCACCTGAATAGTGTTGGTAAACTCCAGCAAGCGGTCTGCCAGGGTTGATTTACCGTGGTCAATGTGGGCAATGATGCAGAAATTTCGTATATTCTTCATTCTGAATTCTTATTATTTTGTCTTTTTGGTGTGCAAAGATACGTAAATGGCGGAATATAAAAAAATGCGTTGATAACATTATGATAATGTACCAACGCATTTTTTATTGCTTAAGTGAGTTACTCGCTTAGATCAATTTGATGAAGAGTTCACCTTCAACTTCTTCCACAGAGACTTTGTCTTCTCTCAATAACCAGCCAAGGCCGAGGAACAAATCTTTGTCAACCAATTTAGTTGCTTTTTTCAGTTGCTTGGCAGTCATTCCTTCTGTTTCATTCAGTGCATTCCAGATATTACCTGCGATTACACCTGCTTTTTCTTTCAACATTTGCTTTTGAAATTATAGTTAGACATGCTTTAAAAATCATCCGGCCCGAAAGCTTTCAGATTTTATTTCGGGGACAAAGATAGTTATTTTTATGTTATATAACACTTTATTGAATCTTTTTTTGCTGATTTTGTAATAAAAAAGCATTTTATCCCCTTATTTAGGGTGTTTTTCGAGGTATTCTACCCAGATTCTTGCCGCTTCTTCCACCATTTTAGCACACGGACGTTTGCTATAATATTGAGTATTACGTTCTTCGGGAACAGTCGAAATCGGCTCTTTTTTCTTTAATCCCAACAATTCTCCGCAAATCAACGACCCGTTGCGTTTTTTAAATTCGGCAGCCAATTCCTGCACTACCGCATAGTTTGCAGCTTTTCCTTCACGATCTGTCGCTTCGGTAGCTCCGGTTTCCAGTCCGGCTATCAGGAACAGTCCGCAAGCAGCCCCGCATGTCTCACGCATCCGCCCGATTCCTCCGCCAAAAGAGGCTGACATACGCACTGCCTGCTCCTGTGTGAAACCATACATATCGGCAAATGCAGCTACTACAGACTGCGAGCAGTTATATCCGCTCTTAAAAAGTTCTACAGCTTTTTGTATTCTATCTTCCATGCTATTTTCTATTTTTATTCTATTTCCAAAGCCATTGGACAATGATCTGAATGTACGGCATCGTTCAGTATGCTGGCACTTTTCAGCATCGGACGTACCGGCTCACTGGTCATGCAATAGTCAATCCGCCAGCCTTTATTCTTGGCACGCGAATTAAAACGATAGCTCCACCACGTATACTCCTGTTTCTCCGGATAGAGCAGACGGAAAGAATCAATAAATCCTGCAGAAAGGAAACGAGTCATCCATTCCCGTTCTTCGGGCAGGAAGCCGCTGTTCGTGGCATTCCGGACAGGATCATGAATATCAATCGGCTCATGACAGATATTATAGTCACCGCAAAGGATAAGGTTCGGACGAGTCTTGCGCAGCTCTGTCACATATTTCTGAAAGTCTTCCAGCCACACCATTTTAAATGCCTGCCGTTCGTCTCCGCTCGTTCCCGAAGGATGATAAACACTGACTACGGACAAGTCGCCAAAATCCGCACGGATAAAACGCCCTTCATTGTCATAAGCTTCTATCCCCATACCATATTCCACATGATCGGGTTCCTGCTTAGTAAGGATCGCCACACCGCTGTATCCCTTCTTTTGTGCAGAATAGAGATAAGCCTTGTAACCCAAAGCTTCAAATACTTCTGCCGGATATTGGTCCGGCTGTAGTTTTGTCTCTTGCAGACAAAGAATATCCGGATTCTCCTGCACCAGCCATTCCGGCAAACCTTTAGAAACGGCAGCACGAAGCCCGTTCACATTATAAGTAATAATCTTCATCATTTTATAGTTTATAGATTTATGTTCGTTTTATGAAAACAGCAGCATTATATTCAATACCGAAACAATGACTGCAATAGCATATAATACAAAAGTACTCCAACGGCTATTGACATAATTCCCCATTACCTTTCGGGATGAAGTCAGCCCTACTTGCAGGAATACCGTGAAAGGCAACTGAATACTCAATATCATCTGCGAAATCAGTAATCCCTTGAATGGATCACCAATAAAGAAAATCAGCAACAGCGCAATTCCCAACGAAAGGATTACTCCTACCTGCGAGTGACTGTCTTTAATATGATATGACTCTCCAAAGATACCTGCAAAGATAGAACCTGCCGCCATTCCGCTTGTTATAGTGGACGAAATACCTGCCATCAACAGAGCCAATGCGAATACGATTGCCGCATTACTTCCCAACAAAGGTTCAAGCAGTGATTTGGCTTGTTGCAATTCTTCCACCTGAATGCCGCTTTTAAAGAAAGTAGCAGCAGCCAGCAGAATCATAGCACTGTTAATTGCCCAGCCAACGATCATCGAGAAAAGCGTATCGAACAACTCGTATTTCAATACTTTCTTGATAGACGCATCGTCTTTCTTATTATACTCGTGACTCTGTATTACTTCCGAATGCAGAAACAGATTATGAGGCATCACAACCGCTCCCAGCACACTCATAATAATCAGCATACTACCCTTCGGGAAAGCAGGCGTCACCCAACCCATCGTCGCAGCCGGCCAGTCTATTTCTACCAGAAACAATTCATAAATAAATGAAAGACCGATCACCGAGACAAAAGCAATAATGGAACGTTCTATCTTTTTATAGGAGTTGGTAAAGAGCATGATGGAGACAAAAAGTGTAGTCAGCACCGCCCCCCACATAATAGGCATATCAAACAGCATCTCCAATGCGATGGCTCCTCCCAGAATCTCAGCCAATGAAGTAGAAATAGACGCCAATACCGCCGTACCCAAAATAGGACGGGATACCCATTTAGGAGTATATTTCGTAGCGGCTTCCGAAAGGCAAAGCCCCGTAACAATCCCCAAGTGAGCAACATTATGCTGGAGGACAATCAACATGATAGTGGATAAGGTGACCACCCAAAGAAGTGAATAGCCGAACTCGGAACCTGCGGCAAAATTTGATGCCCAGTTGCCCGGATCAATAAATCCGACAGTTACCAAAAGTCCGGGACCAATATATTTAAAAACATCCAGTCCGCCCAGATAACGTTTATGATCTTTCCGTTTCAAGTCTTGAAAAATATTCTTCATCATTGCATAATAGTTTATTCAGCACAAATATACTTATAAATAACGACCGAAGGTCGATTTTGGTTCAAAATACCGACAAATAGGGAAAGGTACGGCACAATAAAAAACCTCCGGCAAAATGAATTGCCGGAGGCCAGTGTATATTTTATAAAGGGAGACTTCCGTTAATATCCCATTTCATGCAGTGCATGGCACAACTGATCGGGACAGGACGTCGGTCTGCCACTGCAACGTACTCCTTCAAGTTTCTTGATAACCTCTTCTACCTTCATTCCCTTTACCAGACGTGAAAGTCCCTGAAGATTTCCGTTACATCCTCCCCAAAAGGCAACTTCCTTCACAACTCCATCTTCTACATTCAGTTCGATGTTTGTGCTGCAAGTACCCTGGGTTCTATAAACATATTCCATAATCCACTTACTCCTCGTTTCCGCCTTCTTCCGGCTTCATGTTTGTATAAACAGTCTGCACGTCATCAAATTCTTCAAGACGTTCTATCATCTTATCTAAAGTTTCGCGTTGTTCCGGGGTTACCTCTTTCAGATCGTTCGGGATATAAGTAAAATCACCGCCGACATCCTCGAAGCCACACTCTTCAAGATGTTTCTGAATAGCGGCATAGCTCTTAGGATCACCGTAGATAGTGATTGTTCCTTCTTCGTCATCCTGTTCGTACTCATCTTCTACGTCGTAATCAATCAGATCAAGGATCAGTTCTTCCATATCCATGCCGTCCTTTATCTTGAAAGTGAACATACATTTATGGTCGAAAAGGAAAGCCAATGATCCCATTGTTCCGAGGTTACCACCAAATTTATTGAATACAGAGCGTACATCGGCTACCGTACGAGTCGTATTATCAGTCAGCGTATCTACAAAGACAGCAATTCCGTGAGGACCGTATCCTTCGTAAGTCATGCTCTTGTAGTCGCTCTGGTCCTTACCCATTGCATTCTTAATCGCACGTTCGATATTGTCCTTCGGCATATTCTCACGCTTACAAGTAGCGATGACCGAACGCAGTGTCGGGTTATTTTCCGGTTCCGGACCACCCGCCTTCACGGCAATAGCGATCTGTTTACCCAGTCTTGTAAATGTTTTAGCCATGTGGCCCCATCTTTTCAGCTTTGCGGCTTTTCTATATTCAAATGCTCTTCCCATTGGTTTGTATTAATTTTGAATTGTGAATTTTAAATTTATCTCAATTTTGCATTCAGCTTATCTTCCAGATTCTTCACCAGTTTAGACATGATCTTATCGATCATCTTATCGTTCAGCGTCTGAGTTTCATCCTGAAGCAGGAAGCTGACCGCATACGATTTCTTACCTGCTTCGATGTTCTTACCTTCGTATACATCGAAGAGTTCCACTTCTTTCAGCAGTTTCTTTTCTGTATCGTAAGCGATTTTTTCGATTTCGGCAAACTGTACGTTCTTGTCGAGCAACAATGCCAAGTCACGCTTCACAGCAGGGAATTTGGAAATTTCCTTGTAGCTGATCTTCACTGAACGGATAGCCTTCATCAGTTCTTTCCAGTTCAAGTCGGCATAATACACCTCATTATCTATATCGAATGCTTTCAGCAGTTTCTTCGTCACAACACCGAAAGAGGCAAGACGCTTCCCCCCCTTGGTATGAACAGAAAGTGCGGTAGCGAAAATATCGTCAGTCAGATTGCCAACTACCAGGTTGTGCAAATCCAGTCCCAGGCGCTTCAATATATTCTCTACATAAGCCTTCAATTCGTATACCGAACTGTTTTCATCCGGGTGTGCCCATGAGTTGGCTACTTTCTTTCCAGTCACCCACAAACCCAAGTGATAGTCTTCCGAATAGGTAGCCAGTACTTTTTCTGGATTCTTCTTGTCCGCATCGAAGTAATAGCAATTACCGAATTCGAAGAATTTCAAATCGGCATTCTTGCGGTTTGCATTGTGAGCGATGCTTTCCAGTCCACCGAACAGCAATGTCTGACGCATACAGTTCAGATCGGCACTCAGTGGATTCAGCAGCATCACCAGATGGTTGGATGGATAGTTCTCCAGACCGTCGTAGTAAGCGGCACGAGTCAGAGAATTATTCAGTATTTCATTGAAGCCACAGCCAACCAACTGTTCTGCAACCAGATTCTGTAATTTGTTTGATTTATCATGCTCACCCTTGGTTGTCAGACTGGAGTTCAGCGTAGTCGGGATTTCTACATTATTATATCCGTAGATACGTAGAATATCTTCGATCACATCGCAATCACGCTGTACGTCTACACGATAAGGAGGAACGGCTAATGTCAGTCCGTCAACTGTCTCATTCATGATTTTCATTTCCAGGCTGGTAACAATGCTCTTGATCGTTTCCACGGGAATCACTTTACCAATCAGCGAATTTACTTTCTCATAAGAAAGTTCTACCATAAAGTCTTGTGGAGCTGCAACGCAAACATCCTTAATTTCGGATGAGATAGTGCCACCGGCCAGTTCTTTCACCATCAGAGCAGCCAGTTTCAGACAATAGATTACTCCGTTCGGATCGATGCCACGTTCGAAACGGAAAGAAGCATCCGTATTCAGACCGTGACGACGGGCAGTCTTACGCACCCATGTAGGATGGAAATAAGCGCTTTCGATAAATACATCTGTCGTAGCTTCCGTAGAACCGGAATCCAGTCCGCCGAATACACCGGCAATACACATCGCTTCTTCTTTGTTGCAGATCATCAGATCGCGTTCGTTCAACTTGCGTTCCACTTCATCCAATGTGACGAATGGAGTGCCTTCCGGCAATGTCTTGACAATTACTTCATTGCCTTTTATCTTTCCGGCATCGAAACAATGCAATGGCTGACCGAAAGCATGAACGATATAATTAGTAATATCCACTACATTATTAATAGGACGTACACCGATCAAGCGCAATTTATTCTGCAACCATTCGGGGCTTTCCTTCACAGTAACGCCTTTCACCGTAACGCCGGCATAGTGAGGACAGGCTTCGCTGTTTTCAACCACTACTTCGATATCCAAATCATGATTTTCCACCTTAAATCCATCTACAGATGGACGTTGCAAAGTAGCCTGCTTGCCATTCTGAATCAGGTAAGCATACAAGTCGCGGGCCACACCATAGTGTGAGCAAGCGTCTGCACGGTTAGGAGTAATATCTACTTCGAGTACGTAGTCACTCTTGATATTATAATAGTCTTTGGCGAGAGTACCCGGAACAGCTTCAGCCGGCAACACGATGATTCCTGCATGATCAGTACCAATACCGATTTCGTCTTCTGCACAAATCATCCCTGTAGATTCTACACCACGGATTTTTGACTTCTTGATAGTAAAGCATTCATCACCGTCATAAAGTTTGGTACCCAAAGTGGCAACCACTACTTTCTGTCCGGCAGCTACATTCGGAGCACCGCATACAATCTGTACAGGTTCGCCGTCTCCCAGATTGACGGTAGTGATATGCAAATGGTCGGAATTCGGATGTTCTTCGCAAGTCAGCACTTCACCGATTACGAGTCCTTCCAAACCACCCTTAATGGTTTGCACTTCTTCTACACCACCTGTTTCCAAGCCGATTGAGGTCAGCGCAGCAGCCGTTTCATCGGGGGTCAAATCAAAGTTGACATACTCTTTCAGCCAGTTATAAGAGATATTCATATAATTAAATTTTTATTGTTTCTCAAAAAGTTTCGCAAAGTTAATAAGATTTTTCGGTTGACATAGAACGATTTGAGAGAAAAATGTCAAGAGAAGCTAAACTAACAAGGACCTGACTGTATTATTCCCCAATAAATTCATGGTTGGTGACAAAGTGGCAAAAAAATAAAGGGGTATTCTTTGTCATTTTTGCCACCTATCCCTATCAGAATACAACCTGGCTATACTCTATAAAAAATAATCGACCGCTCGATTGGAGTAAATCGAGCGGTTATTTTCATCTGACTAAGCGGTCATTCTATTCAACCCAAAAGATGTTTTTTTAGAAAGGTAACGGTCCTTCCGTTGCACCGAACGGATTATTTCCCTGCGGAACAAAGTCCGGTTCCGGCGGAGGCGGAGGCATAGCACCGGCATTCAGTTTAGACCCCAGCATGGCACCTGCAGGTTCACCCGGCATCGGTATAACCATATCATCTTCCGGATTAGAGAATCGTGTAAACTCACCTTTGAATCGGAGCAAGACTTCACCTACCGCACCATTACGATGCTTGGCTATCACAATTTCCGCCATACCGCGCAGGTCGTTACCACGATCATCCTGATAAATCTTATAATATTCCGGACGGTGAATAAAACACACCATATCGGCATCCTGCTCGATGGCTCCGGATTCACGAAGGTCACTCAACTGAGGGCGTTTACCGTCAATACCTTCACGACTCTCCACACCACGATTCAACTGCGACAAGGCTATAATGGGAATGTTCAACTCCTTCGCCAATCCTTTCAACGAACGGGATATCGTACTAACCTCTTCCTGACGGCTACCGAATGCCATACCACTCGCATTCATCAATTGAAGGTAGTCAATAATAATAATTCTCACCCCATGTTCACGCACCAGACGACGCGCTTTGGTCCGGAGTTCAAACACAGACAAAGACGGAGTATCGTCCACATAAAGCGGAGCATCCAGCAGATCTTTCAGTTTGTAGTCCAACTGTTGCCACTCATAGCTTGCCAATTGTCCACTTTTGATCTTCTCACTCGGAATCTCACAAACATTGGTGATAAGACGGTTGACCAACTGGACGTTACTCATTTCAAGAGAGAACAACGCTACCGGATTCCGATAATCAACAGCAATATTTTTAGCCATAGAAAGTACGAAAGCTGTCTTACCCATGGCAGGACGGGCAGCGATTATAATAAGGTCGGAGTTCTGCCAACCGGAGGTCATCTTGTCCAGTTTCGTAAATCCACTTTCAAGACCACTCAGACCGTCTGTTCGTGCAGCCGCTTTCTGAATCAGCTTATACGCTTCGTCAATTACCGGATTAATCTGCGTATAGTCTTTCTTCATATTCTGCTGGGAAATCTCAAACAGCTTGCCTTCCGCCTCCTGCATCAAGTCGTCCACATCCAGTGTCTCATCAAAAGCCTTGCTTTGAATATTACTGGTAAACGTTATCAATTCGCGCGCCAACGATTTTTGTGCAATAATACGGGCGTGATATTCGATATGTGCGGAAGAAGCAACCTTACTGCTCAACTGAGTAATATAGAACGGTCCACCGACCTCTTCCAACTCACCTCTTTTGCTCAACTGCTCTTTGACCGTCAGAATGTCCACCGGCTTCTGATTAACGGCAAGATCAGTAATGGCAGCATAAATCAACTGATGACGATGCTCATAAAATGACTCCGGGCGAAGAATCTCACTCACCAGCGAATAAGCATCCTTCTCAATCATCAAAGCACCCAACACCGCCTCTTCCAGCTCCGGTGCCTGAGGTTGGATACGACCATAATCATTGACCGGTTGTACTTTAGTTGATTTTGTGTTACGGGAATTTCTTCTTTGTTCAGCCATCTGCTTATATACAATTTTATGATTTACAATTTATGATCCCCGGCTTTTATACATAGTAAAATCCGAAAGGGATGACAAAGATAGAATATAATAATGAAGAAAAGATAAGGAAAAATGAAGATTTTAGTAACTTTGTCACCAATAGCATAAATTCGCAACCCATAATTTAAAATTCAAAAATAATAATTCAGAACGAATATGATCACTTTCCCAAACGCAAAAATAAACCTGGGACTCTCTATTACCGAGAAGCGTCCGGACGGATATCACAACCTCGAAACCGTATTCTACCCCGTCGCTCTCGAAGATGCGCTGGAAATCCGGACCAGCCCCGAAGCGGACAAAAAGTTCTCCCTGCATCAGTACGGAATGGAGATATCTGGTAATCCGGAAGACAATTTAGTGGTGAAAGCATATCTGCTATTAGATAAAGAGTTTCACCTCTGTCCTATCGAGATCCATCTGTACAAACACATTCCTTCCGGTGCCGGACTGGGAGGAGGCTCATCAGACGCGGCTTTCATGCTGAAATTACTCAACGAACACTTTCAGCTGAATTTATCCGAAGATCAGCTGGAAATATATGCCGCAACTTTGGGAGCAGACTGCGCTTTCTTTATCAGAAACGCCCCGACCTTTGCCGAAGGAATCGGTAACATATTCTCCCCCATTCCACTATCCTTAAAAGGATATCAGATTCTGATCATCAAACCGGATGTATTCGTATCAACGCGGGAAGCTTTCGCCAATATTCACCCTCATCATCCCGAATACTCGATCAAAGAAGCGATCAAACGCCCGGTAAATGAATGGAAAGAGATATTAATCAATGATTTTGAAGACAGCGTATTCCCCCAGCATCCGGTGATCGGAGAAATTAAAGCCGAGCTATACAGGCAAGGGGCTGTTTATGCCTCTATGAGCGGTTCCGGTTCTTCCGTATATGGATTGTTCGAGCCGGAAGGGACTTTACCTGAAACCGATTGGGGAACTAACGTATTCTGTTTTAAAGGCAGGCTGTAAAAGAGTAACAAAAAACGGTACCACGACTCCCGTCGTAGTACCGTCACAACACAAACACAAAATAAAACACGACAAAACTACTATGCAATCATACCTGTCTATGCCGGAGAGGCATAAGTACCATTTACTCATATTCACATACTCACAAACAGATCAAGCTGATTAGCATCTAATAAACAAATCGCATGAACGATTTGTTTAAACTTTTATGTTAATTAAAACAAATATCTTTTTACTGAATGCCTCTTTCACGGAGTTTCAGCTGCCAATTCCATGCAGAGCGTAAAGTATCTTCTAATGTTTCTACCGCTTTCCAACCCAGTTCCTGGTTTGCATAATCGGGATTAGCCCATACCTTTTCAATATCACCTGCGCGACGGCCTACAATCTGATAATTCAATTTAACGCCGGTAGCTTTTTCAAAGCCATTAATCAGTTCCAATACTGAAACGCCGCGTCCTGTACCGATATTGAATACTTCTACTTTTTCTTTCTGTTTTTGCTCCAAAATACGGCGGATTGCAATCACGTGTGCTTTAGCCAAGTCAACAACGTTGATAAAGTCACGGATACAGGAACCGTCAGGAGTATCATAATCGTCACCGAATACACTTAGTTTTTCACGGATACCCATCGCTGTCTGAGTCAGATAAGGAATCAGGTTTTGAGGAACACCGTTCGGAAGTTCACCCAGCAATGCTGTAGGATGTGCGCCAATCGGATTGAAATAACGCAGCAAAATAGCATTGATCGGGGCACCGGAAGCTACTGTATCACGGATAATTTCTTCATTAATCTGTTTTGTATTTCCATAAGGAGATTCCGCTTTCTTGATCGGAGCCTTTTCCGTTACAGGCAACTCATCCGGTTGACCATATACTGTACAGGAAGAAGAGAACACTATGCCTTCTACTCCATGTTTAGGCATTAACTCCAGAAGGTTGATTAAAGAAACCAGGTTGTTACGATAATAAAGCAACGGCTTCTCTACCGACTCTCCTACTGCTTTGCTTGCTGCGAAATGAATAATCGCTTTAATTCCTTTATATTTGGCAAATACGGCATCAAGGCCAGCAAAATCAAGACAATCCAGTTTCTCAAAAGCTGGGCGGATACCGGATACTTTCTCTATATTGTCAACAACGTCAGCACTCGAATTTGATAAATTATCGATAATGATTACTTCGTATCCACTGTTTTGTAGTTCTACAACGGTATGAGACCCAATATAGCCTGTTCCTCCCGTTACTAAAATTCTTTCTTTCATATAATTTTAAAATATGGTTAGTTTTTCGGTTTTCAGTTTGTTTGAGGTACAAATGTATGGAAATAAAATGGAAATGCAATAAACTATCGCAATTTTATTCACAGGAAGATACTTACGGGACGATTTGAGGGCGTTTTGGTATGATAAAAAACATATTCGGTATGAACAGATATAAAGAAAAAGGCCGGAAACAAACTGCCTGTATGTTGCCATACGACAGAGTTTCCAGCCTCTTTATCTAATTATCAACTTAGTCTTTTACACGACGCCAGAGAAGCCCATGAATGCCATTGCCAGCAAACCTGCGGTAATCAAAGCAATCGGAGTCCCCTGCATTCCTTTCGGAATCTTCACCAGGGTCATCTGCTCACGCAATCCGGCAAACAATACCAGTGCCAGACCAAAGCCAAGAGCAGTAGAGAATGCGTATACAACACCTGTCAGCAGATCAAAGTCTTTCTGGATTACCAGGATTGCCACACCGAGAATACAGCAGTTCGTTGTAATCAACGGCAGGAACACCCCCAGTGCCTGATACAAAGAAGGAGAAACTTTCTTCAGAATAATTTCTACCATCTGCACCAGTCCGGCAATAACCAGAATAAAAGTGATTGTCTGTAAGTACCCCAATCCGAAAGCATCCAACACAAACTTCTGAATCAGGAATGTGACGATGGTAGCGATAGTCAGCACGAAAGCAACTGCCGCACTCATACCCATCGCTGTTTCCACCTTCTTGGAAACACCCAGGAACGGACAGATTCCCAGGAACTGCGACAACACAATGTTGTTTACAAAGATTGCCGAGATAAATATCAATATATATTCCATATTCTTTTCTTATTTAATAGAGTTAGGCTTTCTTCAGACTATTAATAATGGCAATCAGATAACCTAAAGCGATAAAGGCACCCGGAGCCAGAACAAAGATCAGCATTCCGTATTCTTCCGGCAGAATGGTCAGATTGAATATCTTACCTGTTCCGAGGAATTCACGTACGGCACCCAACAGAGTCAGGGCGATGGTAAAACCAAAACCCATACCGATACCATCAAACATAGAAGCCAGCGGATTGTTCTTCGCTGCGAAAGCTTCCGCACGTCCCAGTACGATACAGTTTACTACGATCAGCGGAATGAAAAGACCGAGAGTAGCATACAGATCGGGCACGTATGCTTGCATTATCATCTGCAACAGTGTCACGAATGACGCGATCACCACGATAAATGAAGGGATGCGTACCATATCCGGAATCAGATTCTTGATAGATGAAATAACCACGTTCGAGCAAATCAGGACGAACATAGTGGCCAGTCCCATACCCATACCGTTGATTGCCGATGATGTCGTACCCAGTGTAGGACACATACCGAGCAGGAGCACAAAAATAGGATTCTCTTTGATAATCCCGTTCATCATTACTTTAAAATTATTCATAACTGTCTCCTCCTTTCTTAGTTATTAGTGTCATTAGCAGCTGCTTCACCTTCCGGCGCAACAGCCGGTTCATTTTTCTGGGAAGCTCCGGAATTCGTATCCACCTCACCGCCTTTATATGCCTGATAAGCAGCATTCACCGCATTCAGGAAAGCACGTGAAGTGATAGTAGAAGCCGTGATAGCATCTACCTGTCCATTCATGTCTTTGGTCACAGCCAATGGAGTCTCTCCCGGATTCATGCCCAAAATAGACTTTGCACTTTCTTCGTGAGATACCGGTTTTTCGTTCTTTGCAGGATCATAAGCTCCAAACCATTTGTCCGCTTTCGAACCCAATCCCGGAGTTTCAGCGTGCGCCAATAAAGAGTAGTTATAAATCTTGCCTTCAGCATCAAAGCCCACCAGCACTTTCAGTTCACCGCCAAATCCCATTGACTTGGCTTCAACGGCAGAACCTACCCACTTTTCGCCATTCTTGGCCGGATAGATAATGAAATCCACGATTTTCTTTCCGTCTTTCTCGCTGAAAACAGTATCGCTTTCGGCTACCGGATTATTGGTATATTCAGGAAGCACCTTTTTCAAGGCCTCGTTCAGCGTCTTTGCATTCGCTTCGGCAATAGGGCCTTTCGTCAGTTCGTTCACATAAGCCAGCAACGCTACGGAAACGGCTGTAACGCCCGTAAGTACCAGCAACATATTCTTTAAAGATGATTGTAACTTTTTCATTTCTTCTTCGCTACCTCCCCAAAGCGTTTAGGTTTACAATAGGTGTTAATCAGCGGAGTGAACGCATTCATAATCAGGATGGCGAATGACATACCTTCGGGATATGCACCGAACAGACGGATAACCACCGTCAGCAGACCGATACAAACACCGTAAATCAGCATCCCTTTCTTGCTCATCGGAGAAGTCACATAGTCGGTTGCCATAAAGACAGCTCCCAGCATCAGACCTCCGGAGAGTAGTTGCAATACCGGAGAAACATACTTTTCGGGATCCACCATGTGCATAATGCCTGCAAATACAAATACAGTCACAATGATAGAAACCGGAATATGCCAGGTGATGATCTTTTTCCAGAGCATGTATACCAGTCCGAGCAACAGTGCCAGCGCACTTACTTCACCGATACATCCGCCGTTCTGTCCGATAAACAGAGTCAGCGCATCAGGTATCTGGCTCAAAGCACTTGCATCGCCGTGAATAGCCTGTTTCATCAATGCCAGCGGAGTAGCACCGGTGGTAGCGTCCATATAAGATGTCAGCTGACCTACTACCGGCCATGTTGTCATCTGCACCGGGAAAGAAAGCAACAGGAATACACGTCCCGCCAATGCCGGGTTGAATGGGTTGCAGCCCAGACCACCGAAAGACATCTTGCCTACACCGATTGCGAACAGTGCACCCAGAATGATAATCCAGACAGGCAGATTGGAGGGTAAATTGAATGCCAGCAACACACCTGTAATAACAGCAGAACCGTCACAGATGGTTGTAGCAGGTTTCTTCATTAAGAATTTAACGATCGCCCATTCGAAGAATAAACAGGCTGCTACCGAAGTAGCCGTGACAATCAGAGCCCCCAGCCCGAAGAAATAAAGCGACACCAGAAAAGCCGGAATCAGTGCGATCAGCACGCCATACATATTTTTCTGTACGCTGTCTCCGCCATGAACGTGGGGTGATAGTGATACGATTAATTTATTTTCCATACTTCGTTATTTTTTAGCTTGACGTGCACGAATCATGCCTCCTACTTTGCCCTTACCCAGACGGCAGTAATCAAGCAGCGGACGGTTGGCAGGACAAGTGAACTGACAGGAACCGCACTCGATACAATCCATGATTCTTTCTTTTTCCATTGTTTCAAAATCTCCGTTTTCGGACAAAGCTCCGAGCAAGTACGGCTCCAGTCCCATCGGACAAGCGCTCACACACTTTGCACAACGGATACAGGTTTGTGCTTCACCACGTTTGGCTTCCTTCTGATTCATGATCAGGATGCCGGAGCTACCTTTTGCGGTAGGAACTTCGATATTCACCAGAGCCTTACCCATCATCGGACCGCCGCCGATCACCTTTCCCGTATCCTCCGGCAGACCGCCGCAAGCATCAATCAGCTGCTTCATCGGTGTACCGATACGAGCCAGGAAGTTGGAAGGTTTGGCCACAGACTTACCAGTTACGGTAATCACGCGCTCAAACAACGGTTTATTTTTCTGAACGGCTTCATAAACAGCGAATGCCGTACCCACATTCTGCACAACTGCTCCTGTAGAGATAGGCAGCGCACCACTTGCCACCTGGCGTCTGGTAATCGCATCAATCAACTGTTTCTCACCGCCCTGAGGATATTTCACTTTCAAAGGAACAACTTCGATGCCTGCATAACTGGAAGCGACTTTCGTCATCAGTTCAATAGCATCCGGCTTGTTATTCTCGATTCCGATAAATGCCTTATTCACCTTCACGGCTTTCATCAGAATAGAGACACCTACCATGACTTCTTCCGCGTGTTCCAGCATCAGCTGATGGTCGGCAGTCAGATACGGTTCACATTCCACCGCATTGATAATCACACATTCTGCCTTGAACGAAGGAGGCGGACAAAGTTTCACCTGTGTAGGGAAACAAGCACCACCCAAACCTACGATACCGGCATCGGCAATCTTCTTCACGATTTCTTCGGACGAAAGCTCACATTCTTTGACCAGTGTCTTGCTACGGTCAATGGTTTCTTCCCATTCGTCGCCTTCTACATCAATAAAGATAGCAGGTTTTGCATAACCGCTCGCATCGACTACTGTATCAATCTTCGCCACTTTTCCACTGACAGAAGAGTGAATTGCTGCCGAAACGAAGCCGGCAGGTTCGGCAATCTTCGTGCCTACCTTCACCATATCACCTTTTGCAACTATCGGTTTGGCAGGTGCGCCAATGTGCTGCCCCAACAGAATAACTGCCTTTGCAGGAACTTCCGCTGTGATGATAGGTTGATGTGCCGACAATTTATTTTCGTGTGGATGAACTCCACCAATTGAAAATGTCTTTAACATACAATTCTGTATTTTATTCTGTTATTATTCTGTTACCTTCGGAGCTTCTGCAGCAACTGTTTTCGGTGCTTCTTCCGCCTTCGGTTTACGTGGAGGGAAGTTCAGCTCGATAATTGTGTTCTGCGGACAAACTTCCACGCACTTACGACATGATTTACACTTGTTCGGATCGATGTAAGCCAGGTTGTTCTCCAGCGTAATGGCTTCGAACGGACAAGTCTTGACACACTTACCACAGCCGATACAGCTCACTGTACAAGCCTTACGTGCTACGGCTCCCTTGTCTTTGTTCACACAAGAGATGTACACACGGCGTGATTTCTTGCCTTGCGGACGAATCTCGATGATCGCCTTCGGACAAGCCTTCACACAAGCGCCACAAGCTGTACATTTGGCTTCATCCACTTCCGGAAGTCCCGTTTCAGGATTCATGTGGATAGCATCGAACTGGCAGGCAGCCACACAGTCGCCACATCCGAGGCATCCGTAGCTACAACCTGTTTCTCCACCATACAATGAAGCGGCAATAGCGCAACTCTTCGCACCGTCGTATTGATTAATACGCGGACGGTTGGCACAGCTTCCGTTACATCTTACTACTGCTACCATCGGTTCAGCTTCAGTAGCTGCCAGTCCGAGAATATCAGCAATTTGTGCCATGACAGGCTGACCGCCTACAGGGCAGAATTTACCATCCAGCGAACCGGCTTTGACGCAAGCATCGGCAAAGCCGCTACAACCAGGATAGCCACATCCACCACAGTTTGCCTGGGGCAACACTTCCCCCACCTGGGCAATCCGCGGGTCTTCATACACGGCAAATTTCTTGGAAGCTACATAAAGAATAGCGGCCAGCACGAGCGCTATAGCTCCCAATGAAATCACTGCAATCAGAATCAAATTCATAATGTTTTAGTTATTTATTGGTTTTATAGTAAATGAAAAATGTTGTTTCATTCGCGTTTTATTGAGCCACAATACGAAATAATAAGGAATAAGAACTGCCAGAGAAAGAAGAGCCGCATACAGTTCATTCCCTATCAACGCCATCCATGCGAACAGGGAAACAATCAGAAGTACAAAAGGAATTATGAATGCAAGGGTTACAGCCATCATGCCCATCGACGTTTCGCCGATCACCATCACCCGCTCTCCTACCTGATAGGAAGCAGCTGTAACATCCGTTATATCTATGATTTTGTCTTTACTATCCGCCGAAGAACAGTGGCCTTTTGCGCTACAAGCCGCACAAGCCGACGTCTGAACGATTCTCACCGACAGATGAGAACCCTGTATGTTTTCCACAATACCTAGATGCTTTATAGTATTATTCGTCATTTTGCAAACTCAACATTACAAATCGCGGCAAATTTAATCATTATTTGTGAACTACGAAGCATTCCCTCATTTTTTTCTACATAATAAAATGTTATTTTTTGTGTTTTCGTTATCGCACACGAAAAAGTAACGCCAACTATTTGATATTTTAGCATACAACAAAGCAGGCGGGAAAGTTCTTCCCGCCTGCCTGTCTTATCTAACCAATTACTTTATTTACTGAATGCTGCTTACAATGATGCAGCCTGTACTCCCAGTACTCCGGCAATCGCACCGGCTACAGCAATGATTACTTTCAAAACTACACTCCAAGTTTTCTTCATAGATTTTTCCTCCTTTCTTTTTTAAGCTTTTCAGATTATACAGTCGGATCCGGGGCTTCCTCGTCTCCTCCCCCTTCATTTCCACCACCGCCATTTTCACCATCATCCGGATCATTCGGAGTCACAGAGGCGTTCAACTTCTTCAGATATTCATCCAGACTGATCAAATCCAGTTTTTCATCTGCACGGGTAGCCGTCTTCGTGATACGCAGTTCCTTATTCGCCTGAAAGAAAATGCGTACGCTATCCACACTTTTAGCATTGACATCTTTCGCTGCATCCGCTCCTTTCGAACAGGCAGTCAGCATAAATACACCTAAGCCTTCGATATTCACAGACTTACCTTCCAGAAGTTGCTCTTTCATTTTCTCCACAAAATTCTGAATCACACTCTTGATATCACCGATGGATAAAGAAGAATAGCCCTGCATTTTCTGCGCAATATATTTCAGATTGACAGACTGACCTAAAGTGATCAGATGCGGATAATATTTCTTGGGAGAATTGGGAACACGCGGGTCAGATGGTCGCGTAACAACCTTGTAAATTACACTCATAATACGTTTTTTTAAAGATTCAAATTCAAGTTATTTTATTCACGTTTTGTTGATCAACAATGCAAAGGTGAGGCTTTTATTTCAGATAACAAAAAGAAAAGCCCCTTGCGGGGCTCTTTTTCTGAGAAAAGTTATAATTCATAGATATTCAGATATTTATCTTTTTGTATCTTGGCCATATCCATAGCCGTAGCCATAACGTTTACCATATCCGTAATGCTTGCCATACTTACCGTAGCCGTAGTAATAACCATATTTTCGCTTCTTCAGGTCTACGCCGTTGATGACGGTACAAAGATTAGGCAGCTTCTTCTCAAAAGACAGTTCATTGATCAATGTATATTCTGCCTTATGAGTGTAGTCAGCACGGCATACGTAAACTGACAAGTCTGCTACACGACCTATTAATAAGGTATCCGTTACCATGCCGATAGGAGCAGTATCAAGGATGACATAATCGAAGTTCTTCTTCAAGGTTTCTATCGCTCTGTCCAGTCCGTTACGAGCTAACAATTCTGTTGGATTAGGAGGAACAGTACCACCCGGAAGAATAAACAGATTCTTATTCACATCAGAAAGTTGAACGAGTTCCATCAAATCCATTTCAGGATTGGAAAGATACTGAGTAATACCTCTCTCCTTATTAGAGAGCTGAAATACCTTATTCAGTCCCGGCTTACGAATATCAAGTCCGACAATCACCACCTTCTTTCCCAAAAGAGAAAGACTGATAGCCAAATTCGACGAAACAAACGATTTTCCTTCACCACTGACAGTTGAGGTCACAAGGATCACCTTCTGATCATTATCTAGCATAAACTGAAGATTGGTCCGGATATTACGGAAGGTTTCACTCATCAGATTATTCTTGTTCTCGAAGACAGCAATGGAACCATTCTTATCATTCTTCTCATCAGTCAATGGAATATCACCGACAACAGGAACACTCGTCAGTTTCTCTACATCGGCACGACCTTCGATCTTGAATTTCGTCAGTTCAATCAGGTAGATGATACCAACCGGAATTCCAACACCAAGCATCAATGCAATCAAATAGATCATAGAGCGTTTAGGAGATACCGGAATATCGTCAGCTATCGCTTCATCAATTATCTTCGCATTATTCGCTGTAGCAGCAAGAGCAATCGCATTCTCTTCACGTTTCTGTAACAGCATCAGATACAATCCAGCTTTGATCTCCTGCTGACGGGCAATACTTACATAAGCACGTTCCTGTCCCGGAGCGTTGCTGATACGACGGGAATAACGGCTCGCTTCACGATCAAGGCTCTCTTTGGTGATCATCAGTCCCTGCAAGGTTCCTTCAAGGATAGCCTGTACATTGGCTTTCATGGCACGAATACTCGTATCTAGATTCACAATCGTAGGGTTATTCTCTGTTGATGTACGTAACAGGCGTTTACGCTCAACAAGCATCTCATTATAACGTTCTATTGCTCCGATCAAGGCAGCATCCTGCAAACCTACATTACTTGGTAAGACTTCGTATTCATTGCCTCTCAAGTATTTACGCAAGTCATTCACCAGGCTGATTTGAGTACGGTTCTCTACACTCTTCTTTTCATATTCCGCATTACCGGCCAAGGCGATCTGGGCTTCACTCGTTAAATCCGTGATACCTGCATCACGCTTGAAAGTCTCTAGATTAGCTTCCGTACTACCTAATTCTTTTGAGATAATGCCAATACGTTCATCGATAAACTCAGCCGTCTTCTGAGCGATCTCGTTTTTATCATTGTTCGTATTGCGATTATACATTTCAAGCAACTGGTTGATAAAGTCCTGTCCACGCTGCAAACTGGAGTTCTTCAATGAAATCACAGCAACAGAAGTCGTTTTAGAAGTAGGGGCAATAGACAGACTGTTACAATAGTCTCTTGCCACTCTCATCGGTTTGTTTATTGTCGCAGTTATATGCCGTACGTTCTTCTCTATCCGAGGAACTTTCGTTCCATCCTGTAAAGTTACCGAATCAACTTCCTGAAAGAAAGCCAATGTACCTTCATCTGTTGGAAAAATGGCAGGTAATTTCTCAAAATGCTTCTGATAGCCCTTTTCACCTACAGTCACATTCACATCCATACTACCTTCAGGCTGTAAGGTCATCTCTACTACCATCGAAGTTTTCAGTTTTTCAGCCTCTTGAGGAGTCAAACTTACTTGTACCGGAGATGTCTTATATAAACCTTTAGCAGGAAAATCATCCTCATCTTTATAGGTTATATACAGTCCCAACTGATTAACCACCTCTTTTACCAAGGTTTTCGAACGTAGAACTTCCAACTCGTTATCTATGTTTTTAGAAGAAGTCATCAGACCACTTAACCCCATATCCTCCAGTTCCGAAGAAAGTCCTGCACCTCCACCTTTTTTTTCATCTTTTATTAAGACGGTAGCGGAAATATTATAAATGGGTGTAGCCCAGTGCAAATAAAACCATGCACCAACAAGACACAACAACACTGCCCCTACAAACCACGGCCAGTGAATAATATATTTAAAAAGCAGTGCCCGGAAATCAATTTGCTCCTCAGTCATTTCAGGTCCTTTCCCGCTTTTATTTTCTTCTTTCATAACTCTTTCTTTTTATTTCAAGATGTTAAACAATAAACTGACAATAGAAACAAGGATCGAAGTAGCAGAGAACCACAAACTTGTACTAGTACCGATATCCGAATTTCGAGCTTTTGCCTTATTAGGAGTTACGTAAATAATATCATTCTGTTGTAGATAGTAATAAGGGGAAAGAATAGTTTCCGCCTTGTTCAAATCCAAAGGAATAATTTCCTGTTTACCGTTAGCATTCTCCCGTATGAGTTTAACATCATCACGTAAGCCATATACAGTCATATCACCTGCCATAGCCAAAGCTTCCAGGATGTTCACTTTTTCATTGGAAATCGTGAATGTACCGGGACGAGCAACTTCCCCGATCACAGAAATCTTATAATTTACCATACGTACCGTTACAATAGGAATTTCCGTAATATAAGGTTTCAATTTTTCCACGATCATTTGTTCGGTTGCCCTCTTAGTCAGGCCACCCACATGAAGTTCACCCAGTACAGGGAAGTTTATATTACCGTCGTTATCTACCAGATATTGTTGAAGTACCGGCTGGGTAGTAGTGGAACTTAAATTTGTATTGCTCTGCGTAGCTACCGTTAGATTAAAGGGGGCCGCCAGTTCGGGACTAGTACATGACACCACAATCGTCAGCAAGTCTTTGGGCATGATCTTCGCATCATAAAACTGCGTATCCTGGGTACTGTACAATACCACTTCAGCATCCTGCAGGTAAGGTACTTTTTTGTAAGACTGGCAGGCTGTTAACAGAAAAGCTGCCAGAACGTAATAGCCTAGTTGTTTCATTATCTTCATATATTTCTTTCTATTGTTTTTCATTCTATCTTTATTAAAACTCAATCACTTTTTATCTGTTTCATTCCTAGATTCATTATATGCCCCGTCTTTTGCTTCAAAAATAACAGAAGGTTCTATAACATTTATTGTATGCCATGCTCCTGCGGGTATTTGGAAACCAAATTTACCTTCTACAGGAGATAGTATTTGACGTGAAACTTCTTTAAAACTTTTTTGTCTTATCACATCATCACAACAGGAAATTGTTTCATGAACGTATTCATTCACTTCTTCATAGATAATTTCTTCTAATTTGCCTACAAGACATATTACAGTTTCTGTTGTCTTTTCATGTCGATGAATAGACACTTCTGTTTGTGGTTGCAAAGCATTGAGCATTCGTTGGCTAGTGTCAGTAGATGAAGTGCGCAAGTCGAAGTTTTGACGCAAATGTGAATTTTCTTTAGCCTCTGCCAAGAGGGTTTCAAGCAATTTTTTATTTATTTCCATACTATATAAAAAGGTAAGTAAGCATCCAATTTTGACGTATTATATAAGGAACACTCCCTCCGAGCAGTTCCCTGTTAAATAATTCAAAAACGGACTTGTTTTTTATATTATCTATATTGATTCCAATGGTCATCAGCAGCAGATTCCTATAGCCTCTGCATCCTTTGACCAGTTCCGGAAAAATTTCTTTAAGTAGTTTGGTGTTGATATCCCATTCATCCGACAGTTGATATCAGCGTATAGTATGCAACGGATATGTTTGCCATCCAGTTACTATCGAAAAACAATGAGTTTCTCCTTTCACCGACAAGAGGATGGATAAAACTCTCGACAATCGAGTTGGCAATACTATAACGTCCGTCTTTCAGGTAAGTGAAAAGCTATTACCAAAAACACTTCAGATAATTGACGGCTTTTCCATTGGCTCACCGCAAGACGGATGATTCTCGGAGGTGAGCGCATTAAGCTTTTCTCGTATCCTTCCGGTTATTTCCTTGTCTTGAGTGAATTCCCACATAGTGTTATCTGTTCGGAGGTTTCATATCTATATTTTTGAGCGCTTCCAGTAATTTGAAAGTAAACGAATCCCTCTTGTCTAGCCAATTAACAAGCATCATACAGCTCAACGACATACGGTGATCATTAATTAGGTACATTTCATGGTAGTAAGAGGATAATCCTTTCCTGTGCAGCTTTTCATATTTTTCACCGGAAATACTCTGCATGCTTCCATTGTCCTGCGGTGTATATCCTAGAACAGAAGTTCCGTCAAAGTCATCTTTATCCTTTTCACGTGAAGGTGCCTCGCGATTCTTGGCTATCATTTTCTGACTTTTGGAATTACACTTTTTTTGCACCCCGTTCTCTTCTGCACTTTCAGGGAGGCATTTTCCTTTTGGAGTTTCTTTATTTGACTGGCATGGTCCGCTATCATCTGTTTCAGTTCTTCGCTTTGCACCATTTGCATTTGAGAGTTCACATTGAACACCAACAGCCGCTCGATCATCCTATCAAATTTTTCCAAAAGTTTAGTCCTTTCTTCCTTGGCGGCGTTTCCTTTTCGCAGCGCCTCAGAAATTCCTCCGAAGCTAATATTTTCTTTAATTCTCGATCGTTCATATACTTCGATTCTCATAGTAAAGATATCAAAAGCCAAAGAAACAAGCAAGTAATATCACCAATTATTCATCTAATATTCAAACTATTAATAACCAAACCATGCAATGATATAACCACGTCTTTCCATTGCATGGTATAGATATCATCAGCCCCCTCATGGCGCATCTGCATGAACTTGTATCCGAATATAATCCGCTTCTCGTACAGGCTGAACAAACAGCTGTCGTAGGCGAACAGCCCCATTTTACTACTATCTTTGGACATCACAATAAACACCTCGTCTCGTTTTCTTCAGAATCATGATTAAGCTGCTAAATGATGGAAAGTACACGGTTGTTCTTGCAACGCAGGTCATGGAAAATCCTCAGATAATAGAACCGGATCCCCCGTTACGTTCAGCATAACCTCTCCAATTTCTCCACCAACCTTTATCAGGGTGAATAGCTTAAGTTGCGTTGCTATATGTACACCCCGTTCGTCATACAGATGTCTATCATAATGTGAACCAGAAGAGAGTCCATACTTGTAGTGCCTTCCTGATTCTTGGAGAACGGACTGGCAGATAGGGAAACCAGATGTCCTTCTACCTGTACAGGTACTAGTTGACGTCAGATATCCTTGTACCATTTGTGGAAAAGATTGCAGGGCACTTTATTTCTTAAATAGAAATCCATTGCAGATTCTCCTTGTGGAACAGCTTCAGCCTTATAGCGGATGAACAAACTCTCAAAAACACTACTGCCATACATATTTTATAAGTCTTGATTACAGCAGCAAAGATCAGGTATTCTACACTTTGGAACAATAAATCATTTTTAGACGCTTACCGGAGAAAGAATCGTCTCAAATCACCGTTACTGTACATCATTCTGTTTTTAGATTACAGCAACAAAAATCTGAGTTTTCGGACAATTATGTTATAACACTAGTGTCCACTAAAGATTAGCGGATTCCCCCGTAAGTTATTAAATAACAATGCATTATAGTTCATATTCCTGCGTGACAATTTGAATGGATTACATTTGCAACCAATAAGCAAACCACTCATTCGATGAACACCGGAAAATATATATTCTCTCAACTTGTAGAGTTCCTGCCTCAAAGAGTTTTTGATGCAATTGTCATGAAATACGAAGGTAACAAATATGTGAAGCACTTTACGTGCTGGAATCAACTCCTCGTAATGATGTTCGGGCAGTTGAGTAACCGTGACAGTCTTCGTGATCTTGTGACAACTCTCGCAGCTCATGGAAGCAAAGCGTATCATCTTGGCTTTGGCAAGAATGTAACGAGAAGTAATCTTGCAAAAGTCAACGAACGACGAGAACCCAAAATCTTTGAGGAGTTTGCTTATCGGATGATTGATATTGCAAGAAAGAAACGAATCAACAAAGATTTTGAGATAGACGGACAGGTATATGCCTTTGACTCGACCACCATCGACCTTTGTTTGCGTGTCTTCTGGTGGGCAAAGTTCAGACACACTAAGGCTGGTATCAAAATGCATACGCTTTACGATGTTGAAACAGACATACCCACGTACATACATGTTACTCAAGCAAAGCTTCATGATCAGAATGCAATGGACTCTATTCCTTATCAGCCAGGGGCTTATTACATTTTTGACCGTGGATATTTTGATTTGAAGAGACTCTTTCATATTACAGAGATTGAATCGTTTTTTGTTATACGGCAAAGAGGGAATCTCCAATATGAAATCCTTGAAGAACTTGATGTCAACCATAATAAAAATGGCATACTCTCTGATCAACTTATAGAACTGACAGGTTACAACACTGCCAAGAAGTATCCGGAAAAACTTCGCAGAGTTGTCTACTATGCAGCTGATTTGAACCGAACTTTTGTCTACCTGACCAACAACTTGGAAATACCTGCTCTGCAAGTTGCCCTCTTGTATAAATATCGTTGGCGAGTGGAACTCTTTTTTAAATGGATTAAGCAACATCTTAAGATTAAGTCCTTCTGGGGGACAACTGAAAGTGCTGTAAGAATCCAGATATTTACCGCTATCACAGCTTATTGCATGGTAGCTATTATAGAGCATGACCTTAAATTGCAGAGGACAACATACGAAGTGTTGCGAATTTTGAGCGCTTCCCTGTTTGACAAGACTCCGATCAAAGAGCTCTTTGCTAATGAACCTGTATGTGATACTGAAGATGGTCAATTAACTCTTAATTTATTTTAGTGGACACTAATGATGTTATATATCTTTTGGGGGACGCTAACTATTTATTCAATCATAGTCTTTGCTGCATCAGCTTTCAGTTCATTCAAAATCCAAGTGCATTCTTTTCCTCTTAATGAATAAAGTATACAAACCACTGTATACATAACCATTTTCAAATCGTACCCAATGCTGGCCTTCTGAACATAAGTGTATTCAAGTTCACGACGAATAGGATAAACTTTCTCCATATATTCAGTTTCGTCGGTAATTTGATCGCCATAGATATAATCATACAGTGCGGCAGGACCGCTCAATCCAACAGAAACTTTTGCAGCCTCATTCCATTTACCATAACGAAACATGTTAAACTGGTCTTGAGCCACAGGACGAGGACCAACTATCGACATTGAACCATTCAGTATATTAATCAATTGTGGTAATTCGTCGATTTTCGCTTTACGGATAAAATGTCCTATTGGGAAAATGCGATCTTCATCTGGACGCAAGCTTGCTTCTACACCGTCCTTTGGAGCATGCAAAACTTTCATGGAACGGAACTTATACATCTTAAAAGGCTTATTACCTTTGCCTATTCTATTTGCACAATAAAAAATCGGCCCCCTATCGCTCAATAGAATACCAATGGCGGTAAACAAAAATATAGGGCTCAATACAATGATTGCCACCAATGCACAAATAAAATCAAAGCATCTCTTTGTAATATTATACATATTTTAAAACACTGTTAATTTCTTCTTAATACACATTCGAATGCTTCCGCATAATTACAACCGCTCTGTGCACCACGATATGCAGCTAATCCCTTTATTGCTTCACTACTACGGGGGTGTGGATAAGAACGCATAACATCGCGATAAGTAGCGAGAGCCGCTATCTTTACATTGATGTTATCCTCTCCAATTTCAATAAAAGTGTTAGGTTGGAAGCGATTCATCGAAGTATTCACACTCCATTCCGTTGAAGAAAGTACCTCCATAAACCAAAACTCTTTCAACGGTTCTACCTCTACACGGCGTTGGAATAAACGGATAGCAGCTTGGCAAGCCATGGAAGTATGCATATGATCATTGTTTGTATCAGCAGGATGATGAGTGATGATAATATCGCAGTTCGATGCTATAATCGCTTTCTCGATAAATTGTACCAAGGATAGATGAGTAGAATTATTCATCTCAATATTAGGAAATGTACCCTCATACTTTCTGCGTACCCCCAGCATGGATAATGCTGCATCGGTATCATCATTTAACTCATTGTCTTTGGGGCGAAAGGCTCGAGCTTTCGCCTCTGTACACATAATGCAAACGTCGACGATGTTACCTTTATCTGTAAGTTTCTTTATTGTAGCTCCTGCTCCGAGAACTTCATCATCTGGATGAGCTACCACTAATAAGTAATTCATATATTAATTTCAGGTTTTATTAATCTTCGCATTTAGCAATTTCTTTTATCACCTTAGCTGGTCTTCCTGTAGCAATTGTGTAAGGTGGAATATCTTTTGTTATCAATGAATATGCTCCCACAATAGCACCATCACCAATCTTTGTACCAGGCATAATCAGAGACATCATGCCAATCATCACCCCTTTACCAATATGAATATCGCCAAGACGATAGGGCAACTCTGCTGCATTGTCACCCACACAATAACCTTTCAAGTCTCGTTGGTGACAAAGCAATCTGCAGCCACCTGTTATATGAGCATCATCATCAATAAAGATGAGATCGGAATGGTTCAAATCAAAAGCTACATGATCGCCAATAAAAACACCTTTACCAACCTTTGCACCCATTCTACGAAGTAGCCATGGTCTCAATTTTCTATGGGCAATAGGAGCAAATATTACCCAATCCATCATACTCTGTAAGAGCGCATGATAATAGTTGGCAAAAACTTTCTTAACAACTTCCCAAGCAGACACCTGCCCATACTCCTCCTCAGAGTAATGCATACCAATAACACGCAAGAACCTATAAGTAAGGCTCAATTTCTTCTTTTTATTCATAATCACACTGACTTATAATTCCAGACCCTCTTCATAGCATATCCTCTAAACCAACTCGGAAGAATGCGTATAATAGAATGTGTACAGATGCTTCGTACAACATCGAAGTTTGTATAGAACCCTAGTTTATGGAATCTCTTAAATGCTTTTATTTCATCTTTCATGTATTGCCATCCACCTCTGCGTTTTGTCATTTCCATAGAGGTTCTGACATAATACAGTACTTCTTGAATATTATAAAATTTATAACCCTTAAGAATCATTCTTACCCAAAGGTCATAATCTTCGTAATATGGGTTGTGTAAATAGCTACCAGCATCAAGCACAGCACTCTTCTTATAAGCACATCCAGCATGACAAATAGGAGACCGTTTGTGCGCAAGCTTTACGATATCATCATGGTGTTCTGGTCTTTGCTTAATCGCTATAACATTATCTATAGCTCCTTCATATAATAAAGACCAACAGCTGATTACATCGTAACCTTCCTCCAATTTTATCAATTCTTTTTCAAATCTATCAGTTGGAATGACATCATCAGTATCCATTCTTAGAATATATTCATTAGAGCAGACCTCAATACCTTTTGCAAGAGCTTTTCCTAATCCAAGATTAGTCTCATTCTTAACAATGATAAAGATTGGATACCTAGAAGCGTATTCGCTAATTATGTTATACAATGGAGCAGTCAGGAGACCATCTTCCACCAATACTATCTCCGAAGGTAATACCGTCTGAGCAAATACCGAGTCTAATGCCTCTTTCAAATATGTAGGATTCTCCTTATAGTATATAGAAATTAAAACTGAAAAATTCATAACCAAACTATTAAATACTTCTATAATGATGCATATTTTTATTTGCTAATTCTCTTGCTACTTTACGCATCTGCTTTTTTTCAATTACTTTTTTACATGACTGCACAAAAGCAATTGGAGAAAGAACTATTGTCAGCAGATATGATATACCTTTTAAATACTGCTTGTCTGCAATATATAAAGCTCCTATATCAAACCTTGTTAGTAGTTTGTATCTAAATTTCTCAATATGGGAGAATGAATCTATCAAATCCTTAACCGAGTCTACGAAATCCTTCTTAATTTGAACAACTTTTTCAGGCTTCAACCTATTAAGGTTATCATCTTGATCAAGGTTATTAAGGAATTCGTCCTGACAAAACAATTTATACTTTGATGAAAAACGGGCAAGTAACTGTACATCTTGGTGACGCAACAATTTCTCATCAAACAGACCAACATCAAACAAAGCATCTCGTCTAAGCAGCAATGAATTTGTTTGAGTTTTTATCAAGCGCATGATAATGTCTTTATATACATAACCACTCTTAAACAAAGGTGACACCTCTACAAGCCTCCCTTTTTTATAGACCTTGTACCGGCAACATACCCCACCCCATGTATCATCCAATTCAGATAACACATCATATTGGCGCTCAATTTTGTTGTTATCATAATAGTCATCATCATCGAGGAAAGAAATATACTTGCCTTTAGAGGCATTAATTCCAATATTCCGAGCTACAGCACCGTTGATATGCTTTTCTTGAAGAATAAGTCTTACTCTCCTATCATTAAAACTATCAACCGTAGCTTGTGCACTTGATGTATATTCGTCATCAGGTTCATTGTCACTTACAACCAGAACCTCTATATTCGAATATGTTTGTTCCAACACACTGATAATCGCTCTATGAAGCATTGCCGCCCGCTTATATGTTGGTATTATAATACTAATTAATGGAGTCTCCATTATCTATTACTTTAATTATAATTGATTATCTTTTGTCTATCTGGATCCATCTGCGGATTAAATACTGAATAATAAGGATAATAAATTTGATAACCTGGGAAACCGAAAGCAGGATGCACAGCTATCAAATGGTTTACAGGATATAGAATGAACATAAAAAATAAACATACCTTTGCCAAAGAAGACCGAACAATAGAAACATTCTTACCCCACTCCCCTTCATAGATAGATAAGGGGATTAATACAATATAAGCAAAAACAAAATATTCGTTGAATCTATAAAAAATAGGTATAAAAATATTCAATGTTGCCATTAAGATATATGCGAAAAGTAACATGTGCAAAACCTGATCTTTCGATGAGTCTTTGTACCTATTCAAATATAGACTAATAAAAGCTATTGCAACAGGAATAAAAGCCATAAACATAGAGACACCATACTTTCCTTCATAATTATCCGTGGTCAAATAAAATCTAGCATTCCGTTCAATGTCATCAGATGAAATTAAAGAATATATCAAAAGATTAAAATTTGGTGTTTGGGAAACGATTATTGATAGCGCAAAAACCACAATAAAGGAAAATATTATTTTCTTCGGTGATGTAATAAGGTATCGTAGCAAAGGTACACAATATAGGACAAAAGCCGAGGCGTGAAACAAACTTGCCAAATATACAAGCCCGAAATATTTTGCCAAAGCTATTATACTGTTTTTTTTTGTTTCTTGCTCTTCTAAATATGGTATAGACAATAAAAAAAATCCAACAGCAAATGATTGTCGCATAGAACCAAAATTCAATTGCCCATAAACATATAAAATATAGAAAAACAGAGTTAGATACCAATATCTACTATATTTTGACAGGAATTTGTAAACACAAATATTAAAAAATAATGCCTGAATAATTTTCAGCGTAACAAAGTCATGAGATATATTATGACAAACAACCTGTAAAAATTGCCACCCAGGTCGATATCGTGCATCTCCAAAAATATCACCAAACGACAGATTTTTATTGTTCGCATATGCATCCATATAGATAGGTATGTCATAACCAACACAATATTGCAAAGCAGACAACACTATTAGCCAAACAAAAATAAAAATGTATTTTCGTTTGGAGACATCAGACTCAGCAAAAAAATGTTTTCCTTCTACGGAATCATATCGCACAGAGAAAAATAAACAAAAAAATATCGGTATGATATATTCCATAATTCAATTACATTTCTACTTTAATTTAAATTTTTTAACAGCTGCAACAACTGTTATTGCTTGAGTTTTCTCTAAAGAAGTTCCATTTTTTGCTAAATCCTCAACTGCATTTCTCAATTCTACATTCTCAATAGATGCACAATACTGTAGAATATCATTAAAGTAGGATTGTAGTTGCATATCTCTGCTGAGGTAATATCCTATAGGATTCATATTATTCTTTGAATCCAAGCCCCTCAACGGTGAACCAATTCTTGACCACAAAATTTCTATCCATTGTTTCACCGTTCGCTCTCTTCCCATGAACTTAAATGTCGGTGTTGTTATCTTGGCTCCCATCTTCTCCCATTCATATTTTGCCGCCTGTGGATACTTCTGCAAAATCCACTTTTTATAAATATTATAGTTTTGGCGAATATGTAAAGGAACTTTTAATGTTTGATGCATTAAATCCCAGTCCATAAATGGTGATACGTTCTCAACATATGGCATTTCCATAAGAGAACCATTATTTACACCACTAAAACCACGATGGTAAAAATTAGCAATCTCATCATTGGGGTACTCTTCAAGCATCGAAGCATCTAACTTATGAAGATACTTTGTTGAAAAAGCACCATGACCGAACGTATACTTCTCAGATAGATTCTTATTATGGGTATTTGCAACGAATGACACATCGCCCTTGTTTCCTGTGTGTAAAGAACCAAAATATTCTGTGTTTACATACTTCATCAAGCTATTAATATGGGCTTGTAGAGAATATGTTACATTACCACCTGTTATATCTAGAACTCCATTAATATCATAAAGCCATACCCCATCATCCAAAGACTTAAACAACCAATCGTGTTTAAGATCTCTGGCTATTCTTTTTGGAATAAACTCATCCCAATAGTCTGATTGTGAAAAAGTAATATTCAATTGATTAGTATAACCCATTTCATGAGCAACCCAAGATACCATACGCGAATCTAAGCCAGCACTCAAGCTAACAATATGCTGATTAACGCCACATTCTTTATCATGTTCAAACTCTAATTGGATGGTACGTCTAAACTCAGTATCAAAAATTTCTATGGCGTCTTGTTCTGTAATACTGTTATCAGGAGTATTGTCAAGCAAACAATATCTTCGAGTTGTCAACTTACCATCTTCGTAAACAGCATAATAACCTGGCTCTAACTTTTTAATATCTGAACAAAGAGTGTTACCACCTAACATGAAGCCATACGTCAACATCATATACACACCAACTTCGCTCAAATGACAGTCACAACCATTGCCATTACGTAATGTATATAAGTTTGCAATCATGGTAGACAACACCAAATTATCACCTATAAATGTATAGTATATAAATTTGCTACCTACATGATCTGAAAAGATTACATAACGTTTACGCTGTTTATCATAAAGAATTCCACCATAAGAACCTCTCCAATCTTCAAAAAACAGGTCGCCCCTTAATTCATAAAGATTAATAACCACCTGTATCCAAGAAAATTCAGTTTGCATTATTGATTTACGATTTAAAACTACACCGTCTAAAATAACAGTATAATTAGCATCATCATAAAACAACTTATCATCTTTCAATTGAGGTATAAGATGAGAAAAAGCAAGTAAACTGCGATTCTCAACCTTTCTATTATAAGAAAGATTTAGACATGATATTTTAGCACATTCAGTACCTAAAATAGAAGTAAACCCAAATTGTTTCATTGTATTACAGTTATAATTCGTATTGTATACTATTTTCCCCAAGAGATGTTATCTTGTATAAACAAGGCTGGAGAACCACCGTATATAGAATGTGGAGTATTAAATCTCTTTGTGACAATACTACCATAAGCAACAATAGAGTTGTCAGGAATATTTGCACCTTTAAGAATATGACTTTCAGAACCTATCCAAACGTGATTACCTATTTCGATCGGTTTATAGGATTCTTTTTCTACCCCTTTAAGGAAAACCTTATGTCCAGTCGCATCAAAGAAAGAAACATTCCAGCCAAGCATAGCCTCATCTCCAAATGTAATTTGTTTGTTGCATGAAATCCAGAAATTTCTATTAGCTGAAAATCTATTTCCTAACGTCAATACACCACCATCAATATCTATAACACAACCTTCCCCAATATGACAGATACCTTTAAAAATTAGATTACCTGATCTTAGACTTAGTATTGATTTTTTTGGGGGAACAGCAACAGTACCATTAAATCCAATTACTATCATAAATGATTTTAATTTTATATCATTATCCAAAACAATACAACCTTTGCGAATATGTAAAATTTTTGTAGAATATGATACAAACAATGGCAATCGAACAGCTTGCCTTAACGGTAAAGTCCTAAAATTAAAATATACTGTTTTAGGAAGTGATAATATATACTTTGAAAATTGTCCTATTGTCATGCGATTACTTATTTACCCATTTTTCCTTATTTTGCATAATTACCACTTTTCTTTCTGATAATGATTTACCATGCAATTTTAAGAACTGAAATTCTCTTTTATTAACAAAATCAGAAGTTTTACAAATAAACTTGGCAGGATTGCCACCAATGATAATACCATCATCAAGCAAACTTGAACACAATAGATTAGTATTCTGTAAATCTTCTGGACAGATAACTGTTTTTGTGACCACAGATCCTGCTGCTACTATGCTACCACCTGGAATTGTCGTACCACAAAGAAGAATTGAATTAGCTCCAATAAAACAATTGTCACCAATTATTATTGGACCGACCAAGTCAGAGTATTTGTCCCTCCCCGCCACAGGCCCTATACTAGCATCATGAGTTAACAAATTTACACCTGTTGAGATTGTCACATTATTACCTATAGTTATTAAAAAAGGCTCACTCGATACAATTCTAGAAAAAACATGAGTATTCTTACCAATTGTCATTCCAAGACTTCTATAATAATTAATAATAATCTCATGACCAAACAGTTTTGACAAGCACTTATAAAAATAATATAGTATAGTCTTCATTATTTATCGCTGTATTTTGACACATTCTTAAATATCTCAATCCATTTATTAGAGACAACACTCCATCCTTCCTCTGATATTGAATCTATTAGTTTTTTTGAGACAAGAGATCCACCATTATAAGCTTTGACAATAATTGCTGGCAAATCATCAAATGAATCAAATAAATAATATGGAATTCCAAAAGCCTCGCGATTTGCATATCTCAACCAGCTAGCATTTACAACAGTATTATTACACAATAGATGCTCTGCTAATGATACAGAATTAGCATCTGTATCTTGAGCATGTATAAACATATCGGCACATTTCCTTAAATATACCATCTCTGCATTAGACATATAATTTGTTAGTATCACATGTCTAATATTGTAATTAGTCAATCTATCGTCTACTTCTTTAATATATGCAGCTGTTCCGTTGTAAGTCATAGGCAATATAACAACAAAATTATGTGGTAAACTTTTTCTTACCGACATAAGTGAATCAATTATTTTTATATGATTTTGAGCGACTCCTGCATTATATCCGCATACTATAGCATAATTATCGTCTATGCCAAAATGTTTTTTTGCATCTTTATTTGAAATCAGCGAATTGCTACAGATTTCATCGATCATTTCAGAGCCAAAGTCACAAGATAAAAACTTATTATCTGGGATGTGTAAGATATCTTTCAGCTGATTCCTGAATCGCACATTATCACTACTCATTATATAATCATAATGAGAAACGTAGCAAGCCATCAATCTTTTAGAGAAATTGGAAATCCTCAACACTTCCGACCCCCATGGTGTTATTATTATAGATTTAGAAATTAATTTCCATTCTTTCCAACACCTGAGAACTTTATTTTGCGGATAATGAATATTAACAACATCGTATCGAATGTTGTTTTTCTGCTGAAGAGTAGTAAACTCTTTTATTGAAATAGGTACGTCTAATAACGATAAAAGATAGCTTATTTTCGAATTTACATAGAGAATTGAAGGAAAGTGTTTATTGACATAAAATACATTATCACATAGTTTTGACGCTTCTGATAATTTCCTATCAGAAACAACAATATGAAAAAAATCAAATTCTATACTAGAGACTTTCTTCAATTCACGGAGTAAACTTCCAATCCATTTATCGTCACACAAAGAACCTACTAAGAGAACTTTCACTATTAACAAGGTTTATTTTTAACATTACAATATTTAACACACCCAAATATTTTCTTACTTTTTGCCATATCTTTTTTTTAACGTCATTTGACGTTTATACTGAAGTAAATTACTGAAAATTAACAAGCTATTCAACCACCTTATCATAGTTGGACGAAAGACTTTCCTATACCATAGAACAATACTATTCTTCTTTTTTAGTCTTCGGCCCAATATAATAGAAATGTAGTCATTCAATTGCATTGCAGCTTTATAGTAAATTTTTCTTTGAAAATGATTTATAGTATCTAAATAATCAGAATCGCTGGAAATAAAATCATTAAAATCCAGTAGCCATACTCGCTTTTCCTCTGCAGCCCATTTCCTAAGCTTTTCATTGATAGTTTTATTATAAAGTTCTCTGTTTTCTAAAGATGGTAGCGTATTTTTCGTATTCATAATTTCACTACCCAATGTTAAACATAAATATGTATCAGTTGATAACTTACTAAATATACGCTTAAGATTTTCTATTGTTTCGTCAACAGATAATTGTCCAATATATTCAAATTTATTAGCAAAACGTTCAAGGTCAGCTTCCGAAGGCATAAACCCTAGAAATTTATTATTAATTATATTGTTCCAATTCCGTCTATCTGTTATGTCACAATTATAATCACCAAATGCAATTCTATACCCATCCTCTTTTCTTTGATATACAGCTAATTGGGGATCGACAAATGTAGAAAGAAATACACAAGCGGTATTTTTATTAAAAATTTTCGACTCAAAAACCTTTATATCATTAAAATAACACTCCTCTATTAACTGTTCTTTTTCCTTATCAGATAGTGTAGCAAAAGATAAAATATTTGTTGTGTGATTTTGATGTTCTATGCTACCTCTATTGTCTTCACTTACATAAGTAAATTCTGTAGTAACTTGTTGAGGTTCTAAACTTAAATATGAGGTTAACATCTCCAAATCACAGGGGCCTTTGAATACAATTTCCCCTAAACCCTGCAATCTAAGAATATTTCCATCAGTATTGCTATTGTTAGATATCTGTTGATTTATCCATGCTGGTGCTTCTACATACTCTAATCTTGAGATTGTTTCGCCAATAACCTCTATTGAAGGATAATTAATAGTGCTATATACCCATTGCTCTATACCTTGCCCAATAGTCCTGCATGAGAATAAAAAATGAATTGCAACCCCCTCTTTTATTGCAAAAAAACCAACAACACCATAATCTCCAAAATTATCACGAACAGTGACATATCCAGAATCCACACTTGGGTCTTCCAACAAAGCCTTTAATTCTATTTTTTCCATGCGTTTTTTTGTGAAATTAAGTTGGTTTGTACGCATGACAAGTTCAGCTATGCGATCAAGCTGATTTAAACAATCTTTATGTATAGATACCTGTGTATTAGTACTATACAAAAATTGAAGATTGTCTGACGCTTTATTTTTGGCTTCGCGTTTTTGCTCTAATATGCGATACTGAGCAAGCCTTTTCATTTTTTCATCTTTAAATGGCATTTGACGAGAAAACTCAAGCAATTCATTTAGAGAATGTTGCCCTTCATGTGTTAAGGGATTTAGTGTCAAAATACCATCGACATAATATTTTGCTTCATTAATATTAACAATATTATCGTCAATAAATAATGTATTCACTGCTCTTAACCCCATATCTTCTAGAGTTTGTTTAATTCGCTGCCCCTTTGGCGTCCAATCTATTGAATTAAAAACGAAACAATCATCAACACCTATTTCTTTTAGACACATCTCTGCTAACACTTTGTCATTCTTACTGCAAACAGAATTGACCACACCCTGTTTTGTTAAGTTTTTCACAATCTCTATATTAGATTGGATTGCTGAAACTGCACCTTCGCTCAATGTTCCAGACCAAAAGGAATCATCCAAATCCCATATTATAAGTTTAATTTTAGAAAAATCCATACTTCCCTTAATTATTTAAAGCTTTTTATCAGACTAATCATAGAATAGAATTCATTTCTTAATAGAAGCACAAACGTAGTTATGTATATTACAATTATTACTAAAGCATAAACGACTAACTGAAAAATTGGTAAATTAATATTTAAAGGGTTCAATGATAGCACTACATATCCAAGAGTACCAATAATCAAAGATATAATACCTTGCTTATAAAAAGTAGATGTAAGCTTACGCAGAGTGATATTTAAAACAGGCTTAACTTCTATTATGCTCTGAAAAACATAATCCAAAGTCATAAGCACAATCTGACCTACTGCAACTGTCTGAATTGAATAGAGCGCACACAAATATACACAAGGTACAGTATATATTGCCCTAATCCATACAAATTTGAACGGCAAATCTGTTCTACCTGAAGCCACAATAATTGATGTCACAGGGTTTCCCACAGCAGTCCCCATTGCTACACATGATAATAATGCAGTCAATAATCCTGCTTCTTGATACGATTCTCCATATAATACTCCAATAATTTGAGTACTTAAGGCGGCAATAAAAGTTAATGCTGCAAATGTCAAACATGTTAGTTTTAAAAGTGTTGCACAATAACCATCTCTTAACTTATCTACATCGCCTTGCATCTTTGAGAATACTGGAGACATTACTTTATTAACTATTGAATTAATACTTTGAATAAAACGATATATTAGTTCTTTACTTAGATTATAGACTCCTAAGGCCTCCATACCAAGCAATTTACCAATTATCAAGACATCTAGTTTTGAACAAAGGTAATCTACTATTGATGTCCCTGTCTGGTACAAACCTATTTTCACCAATGGTTGGACTTCTTTCAAGGAACAATGAAACCTTAGTTTAATATGTTTCTGCCCCACGGTAAAATTCCACACAGACAGGAACAGAGAACCAAATAATGTAGAAAAAACCAATGTGTAAACACCGCACCCAGCAACGGCCATTAATACTGCTAAAACAAGAGAAAGAATACTAGATGTTATGTTACGCAAAGCAATTACTCTAAACTGAAAGTTCTTCTGCAAAACTGCTTCATACAATTTACCAAATGCTGTAAAGAATAAATCTATTAATGATAATGGTACTAATATGTGCAATAATGGCTCATTGTAAAAAACTGCAATAGGATGGGAGAAGCCTATTACCAACAAATAGAGCGTTGCATAAACCAACATTTGAATCCAAAACAAACTTGAAAATTCTTTTTTTTTCAAATCTTGTTTATACAAAACGACAGTCGCAAACCCCATGTCAGAAAACATAATTGTTAAACCATGAATGAAGGTCAGTATAGCAACAACTCCGAAATCTGACTTTTCCAGAAAGTGAGCCAATATAGATAACCTTAGTATTATCACCAAAGACGAAACCAGAGTTGAAATGGTCATCCATTTAGCTCCTGATATTACAGTTTTTTTATTATCCATCCTATTCTATATGAATCTCTATCATTATAAAAACAGAAATCACACATTTATCATTTTCAAATACTCTGGCCATTCGCCCATATCTTGCCACTGGCCGTCGCTAACAGGGAAGCAACCTACTCGCCCCCCTCTAACACGTACCTTCTCCATTAGGTTAGTAATATGGAAGAATTTTCCTTCTGGAATTTCTGTTATTAATTCTGGATTTAGAAGATATACACCTGTATTAATCATATACGACAACTCTGGCTTTTCAGTAATTCCTTTCATCAATCCACTTTCACCGGTCTCAATAACCCCATAAGGGATGCGATAGCTCTTGACAGCTGTCACAATAGTAATGTCATTGTTGTTCTCCTTATGGTAATCATAGACATCGCGGAAGTCTTGGTCAATGCGAATGTCACAGTTGCTAACGAAAAATGGTTTTGAAATCTTGTCTTTCAGTAAAGCCACACTACCGATTGTTCCAAGAGGTTTATCCTCCATAAAGAATTCTATGTCATAATGTTTATCTAGTTGATTGAGATAAAACTCCATCATATCATACTTATAACTGACCGATATGAAAAATTTTTTACAACCTATGAATTCGAACTGTTCCATGATTTCCTCAAGAATTGTTTTGTCACCTACTGGAATAAGAGGTTTAGGGATCACATTGGTGAGAGGCTTCAAGCGAGAACCTTTCCCCCCAGCCATTATGACAACAGGAAGGTCTATCTTCTCACGCTCACCAACGATGCTTTCTGTAGGATAAAAGTCACCCCAATCGTAAACTTTAACCAGTTCGCCAGCAGCATTGAGAACTGGCATAAACTCTGCCCTCATGGAGAGAATTTGATGTTTGATAAACTCAATATTATCTGAATCCTTGGCAAATTCTTTTGTACTATTATCAACAATTTTACCAATAGGTGAAGCAAGGTCAACATTTGCAATAATTGCTCTTTGGATATCACCAATTGTGATAATTGACTTGAATGATTCTCCTTCTAAAACAAGGAGCATTTTATGCGCTACCGCATCCATCTTTTTCAAGGTTTGAATAATGGATGCAGAAGCTTGTATGCTAATCTTTTCTATTTTGAAAATATCCATAATAAAGAATATCATTAAAGTCTTACACTTGAAGGAATATTCACAATTCTGTCAGCCAACCAAATGGTGTTTTTCAAACCATCATGCTCACAATGCTCAAACATAGGTAGGCGATTCATAAGTTCCCAAACTGGGCGAGTCATTATACCATGGTCGTTAGTGTACTCGAGAAACTCAAGCTGAGCAGCCTTGTCCTTGAGTATAACAACGTTGAGCCAATAGTTAGAGCGAGTGTCTGGAGTATCTTCAAAGAACTGGATGTCCTCAATACCCTTGAAGAACCCTGCGTACTGGGCAGCTGTCTTACGTTTATCCTCTACAAACTTCTCAATGTGTTCCAACTGAGCACAACCCAGAGCTGCATTGATATTTGGCATACGGTAGTTGTAACCGATGTGGTCATGAACAAATTCCCAACGATGCGGCACCTTTGCCTGTGTAGTGATATGCTTTGCATAAGCACCAAGCTCTTCGTCCTGAAAAAGAAGTATACCACCACCACCAGTGGTAATTGTCTTGTTACCATTGAAACTGATAGCTCCCACCTTACCAAAAGTACCAGTATGTTTACCTTTATAGAAAGACCCAATGCTTTCAGCAGCATCTTCTACAAGTTCAATACGCCACTCGTTGAGCACCTCTACGAGTTCGTCAATGTGAATAGGATGGCCGAAAGTGTGCATTGGCACACAGGCCTTTACTCTACGACCAGTACGCTTATTATAACAGTGTTCATTTCTAATCTCCGCATTCGCCTCGCACCATTTCTTCACAGCAATAGGAGAAAGGCCAAGCGTATCAAGATCAACATCGATAAATACAGGATGAGCTCCGATATAACTCAATGCATTACAAGTAGCCACAAAGGTTAAAGCTTGCGTGAGCACCTCATCATTGCGTTCTACACCAACAAGCATGAGCGCCATATGAAGGGCATTTGTTCCTGACACGCAGACAACTGCACACTTCGCTCCAGTGTAGGCCACCATGTCCTGCTCGAAACGATCGACGAATCGTCCTACAGATGAAACAAAGGTCGTGTCAATGCACTCGTTCAAGTATTTCTTTTCATTTCCAATAAACTTGGGTACAGCCAGTGGTACAAAATCTGCTCCATATATATCGTGTATGAAGTCTATTACTTGCTTGATTTTTTCCATTATAATTACATTTTTTGGTCTAAGTTTTTACCCTTTTCTTTATGTTCAAAGTTAGGGATGAAGCGCTTGATGGCTGCTACTACCTGCATTTTGGTAAAGTCTGCTGATGCAAAAATGGCCTCCATCTCTGCGAAGAAGGCATCAATATCACTCATAGGACGCTTTGCAATATCTTCAACTACACCAAGACTATCGAAACGCTCCATATTCAATTTCTCACCGGGCACGTAGAACTCTTCATAAGCTTTCTCACCAGTGGTATCCGAACCAAAATAGACGACTGGATACTCCTTGTTATCATAAGGCATCTCTGCTGCAAAGTGTTTGGCATCATCGTCAGATGAAAACTCCTTTTTCTCACAGCCTATCGTTTCCACATACTTATCACAAATGGCAGAAAAAGTCAACATTTGCTTCTCATCCAACTTTGGAAAGAAAATTTCTCCATTCTTACCCAAAATACAAGCCAACATACAGATCTGTCCGCTCTCTTCAGGTGATACAAAATAGCGCTTCACATCGTTTGGCGCTGCAAGTGGCTGTTTCTTCATTACACGATGAATCCAACCGTCAAGAAGCGAACCATTTGAGAAAGCCACATTGGCAAAGCGAGCTGTGGTAACCTTGAACTTGGTGGTGTAAGCCATCACAAGATCTTCCATGATACGCTTCGACGCACCCATAATATTAACTGGGTTGGCGGCCTTATCTGTTGATACGCAGAAAAAGTGCTTAGGCGGATAGAGTGTAAGAAGATCCATCAGACGCTTTGCCTTAATGTCATTGTTTTCGATGAGTGCCTGCACACTGTATTTATCTTTCTCAGAGCGCACATGCTTGTGGGCGGAGAAGTTTGCAACAATATCGAAACCCTGCTCCTCGCGGAAAATACGTTCAAAAATAGGATCAGCAAAACTCAAGGTATACGCACGATATTCTTCAGGAACATACAATCCTTCTGTTGAACGAATATCACGTGTTAACTCAGCCAAACCATTTTCATTCAAGTCAACAACAATGAGTTTACTAGGCTTAAAAGGAAGAATTGCACGAATGAATGAAGATCCAATACTACCTGCACCACCAATGACGCAAACACTTTTGTCTTCAATCTCGTCTGTAAGTTCTCCTTTATTTGATTCGATGTCTTTTGCGAACATACTCTCCTGACGATGTATAACATGGTCGGAGATAAATTGAGAAAAATTGAACATATAATAATCCTCTCTAATCTATAAATTAATCTCTTTTGAAAATGTCACGAGTATAAACCTTCCTTTTCACATCATCTAAACAAGCATCATAGCGGTTGGCAATAATGGCATGGCTCATTTCTTTAAACTTAGCTAAATCGTTCACCACTTGACTACCGAAAAAAGTCTCACCATTTTGTATCGCCGGTTCATAAATTACAACAACTGCCCCTTTCGCTTTGATACGCTTCATAATCCCTTGAATAGCACTTTGGCGGAAATTATCAGAATTGGACTTCATCGTCAAGCGATAAACTCCAATAACACATACTTTTTCTTGTATTTTATTATAGTGGTTTTGATCGCTATAACCATAATATCCAGCTTTAGACAAGACCTGGTCAGCTATGAAATCTTTCCTAGTGCGGTTACTTTCTACAATAGCAGTCATCATGTTTTGAGGTACATCCTGATAGTTAGCCAAGAGTTGTTTCGTGTCTTTAGGCAAACAATAACCACCATAACCAAAGGATGGATTATTATAATGTGTACCAATACGAGGATCAAGACCAACACCCTGTATGATTGACTGAGAATCCAGACCTTTCATCTCTGCATAAGTATCAAGTTCATTAAAATAACTGACACGCAATGCAAGATAGGTATTAGCAAACAGTTTAACAGCCTCTGCCTCCTTGATACCCATAAAAAGAGTAGGAATATCTTCCTTGATTGCACCTTCCTGAAGCAATGCGGCAAAAGTATGCGCAGCCTTCTCTAAGGCAGGAATATCCGCAACAGACTTAATAGCTTCGTTTTCCTCGTCAAACTGCTCGCTATCAATCAACTTTGGATAACCAACAATGATACGACTTGGATAAAGGTTATCATAAAGGGCCATGCTCTCACGAAGAAACTCAGGAGAAAAAAGCAAGTTAAGCTTCTTGACTCCCTTACGGGCATACTTCAAATAAAGTCCACGACAATATCCTACTGGAATAGTAGACTTGATTACCATCACAGCATCAGGATTGACACTTAACACCAGATCTATGACATCCTCTATATGATGAGTATCAAAATAGTTCTTCACCGGATCATAGTTAGTAGGAGCCGCAATGACCACAAAATCAGCGTCACTGTAGGCCTCGGCACCATCAAGCGTAGCCGTAAGATTTAATTCCTTTTCGGATAAATACTTCTCAATATACTCATCTTGAATAGGTGACTGTTTACGATTAAGCATATCTACTTTCTCGGGAATCACATCGACTGCCGTCACCTGGTGGTGTTGCGACAAAAGCGTTGCTATGCTAAGACCAACATAGCCGGTACCTGCAACAGCAATCTTCAATTCTTTTGTATCCATTGTTGATTTATGTTAGTGTTCAGAATTATTCTAGTTATTTATCCAAGACCTCAAATCTCGGTGAGTTCTTGGATTTAAACTCAGGTACCACTTTCTTCATCAGCTTCACTGTATCCATGATCTTTACCGTACGGGATAACTTCTCGAACTCTCCATAGGTATCAAGGATATCAGTGTATTCATAATGACGTACCTTCGCTATCATAATTTTCTTATTCTCAGTAGGGATTGTGTTCTCTTTATCGCTCAAGACTTCTTCATAAAGCTTCTCACCGGGACGCAATCCCGTAAACTTGATCTCAATATCTTCACCCGGACGATAACCGGCCAGTTCGATCATACGGGTAGCCAAGTCAACAATCTTCACAGCCTTTCCCATCTCAAAGACAAAAATCTCATTGCCTTCACCCATCGTAGCAGCTTCCATTACCAGGCGACAAGCTTCGGGGATAGTCATAAAGAAACGAATGATATCAGGGTGAGTCACTGTGACAGGACCGCCATTCTCAATCTGTTCCTTAAAACGGGGAATTACAGAACCGTTACTACCCAAGACGTTACCAAAGCGGGTAGTGATAAATTTGGTATGGCCTTTTACTTTGCCCTCACGGATAGCACATCCCAGACTCTGTACATAGATTTCGGCCAAGCGTTTCGAGCATCCCATGACATTGGTAGGATTCACCGCCTTATCGGTAGAAACCATGATCATCTTCTCAGCTCCGTATTCAACTGCCATATCGGCAACCTGGCGAGAGCCGACAACGTTGACCAGCACAGCTTCACAGGGATTCTCTTCCATTAACGGAACATGCTTATAAGCAGCGGCATGAAAGATGATCTGAGGCTGATAAGTTTCGAAGACCATACGGAGACATTCTTTCACGCGGACGTCTCCAATGACAGGAACAAAATCAAGATCGGGATAATTCTTCTCAAATTCCAGGCGGACATTATGCAAAGGTGACTCGGCGGAATCAAACATGATCAGCTTCTTGATGTTCATCTGAGCCAGCTGCCGGCAAAGCTCGCTGCCAATACTACCGGCAGCTCCTGTCACCAACACAACCTTGCCACAAAACTCGGTCATCACTTCCTCCATATTGATATGAATCTCTGAACGGCCCAGCAAGTCTTCAATCTTGATAGGGCGTACCCATTGGTGGAAACTTCCGTTTTCGTCAGCCTCACTGATACTCGGAGCAATCAACGTTTTCAATCCACTCCTTTTACAATACTGAAGCAGGCGGTCTTCCTCTTCACGGGTATTCTCGTAACGGGCAAACAGGATGCCGCCGATACACTTCTTATGAATAAGTTTATTAAAGCACTCTTCATCCTTAAATGAATAAACGGGAAGATCAGCCACGCGTCGGATGGAGTCGCCTGTTCCGTAGATGCAGAAGCCTACCACCTTATAGTGCGAGCTGTTCATTAACCGGACTTTCAATGCCACACTCTTATCATCAATGCCATAGATCAAAATATGCATATTCTTCTTATTCAGCATATTCAGCAGGAGTTCATAAACCAAAATCAGCTGAATACGAAAGCCTACCATGGCAATAAAAGTAAGCATACCATCAAACAGTACAAAGACTATTTTCTGACTATTATGCAGTCCCGTCTGAGGCAGGAAAAGCCAGATAGCCATTGCGATACATACAGCTTTTATCAGTGCGCTTCCGGCAAGTCTCCATAATTCCTTCAATTGGGAAAAACGGATCGTATTACGGTAGGTATGGAATAAAAAGGAACCTAAGACACTGGAGATCACCGAAATCGCTAAAATATGGAAAAGAGAAGTGATTTCTTTAGAAGTCTCCGTTATATAATGAATGCCGATAAATGACACCCAGGTACAAATCA